>X128_Alpine_Marmot__coassemble_40_pt1 | contig 8342 bp, 10 predicted proteins | sample X128_Alpine_Marmot__metabat2_high_PE_001 | metagenome-assembled genome bin X128_Alpine_Marmot | reverse complement strand
AACATTAATAGATAGTGTAAAATTATTACCATTTTTATTTATTACATATTTAATAATGGAATTTATAGAACACAAAACAGGAGAAAAAACAAAAGATATAATAAAAAAATCAGGAAGATTTGGTCCATTTTTGGGAGGAATATTAGGAATATTCCCACAATGTGGTTTTTCAGCAGCAGCAGCTAGCTTATATGCAGGAAAAGTAATAACACTTGGAACACTAATTTCAATTTTTTTATCTACTTCAGATGAAATGCTACCAGTATTAATTTCAGAAGCGGCACCACTATCTACTATTTTGCAAATATTAGCAATAAAATTAGTAATAGGAATTGTAGTAGGATTTGCAATAGATTTAATAGGACAAGCCTTAACAAAAAAGAAAGCAGAAAAAAAAGAAGGAGTAGTAGAAGAAATAGGGCATATTTGCAAGCATGAGCATTGCCATTGCGAAGAAGGAAGTATTCTAAAATCATCAATAAAACATACAATAAATATATTTATATTTGTTTTAATAATTACATTTATTATTAATATAATTATTTTATTTATAGGAGAAGAAAATTTATCAAACCTAATTCTAAATATGCCAATTGTAGGACCAATAATTGCAGGACTTGTAGGACTAATTCCAAACTGTGCAGGCTCTGTAATATTAACACAGCTATATTTAGAAAAAGTAATTTCATTTGGCTCTATGATAGGAGGTCTATTAGTAGGTTCTGGAATAGGAATTTTAATATTATTTAAAGTAAATAAAAATATTAAGCAGAATTTTAAAATTGTAGGAATTTTATATTTAATAGGAGTAATATCAGGAATGATTATTGATTTAATAGTACATTAATAATAAAAAGCAACTAATTTTATATTAGTTGCTTTTATATGATATTTATCAAAATAAGGTATTATTGACAAAATGTAAAAAAAATATTAAAATAATAAGTAGGTTACATAAATACTATAGGAGGTGCAACACATGAAAGAAGTATGGGATGAACGGGAATTTGACAAAGTAAACGATATTGTTGTAATTGAAAAAAAATTGAGAAGTTCTGACATTAAAAAAGTGACATTAATATCAAGGAAGAATATTTCAATGGTTTCTATTAAAACAATTAATGTTCAAGGAACAATTGACCAAAGAGATTTCCCAGAATTTGATTACATGGTAGATGGAGAATTTTTTGAACATGTAAGAAAAATCTATGAGAATATTCCAGAAAGAAATGACTTGGATAAAGTCTTTGAAAAAATAAAAGAAATACTTACAGAGGAAAATTCTAAGATGGAAGAAGAGTCATTTGTTTAAATAATTAATTCTTTCTAGTTAACCTAAAAGGCAGTACAATATTTGTACTGCCTTTTCATATATATTTTTAAATTTCTAAAATTTTTTTAGCTCTTTTAACATCCTCATTATTGGCTGTTCTATATCCTTCTAACTCATATTTACAACCTAGCTTTTCCCATTTAAATTTACCTAAATCATGATAAGGAAGAACTTCTACTTTTTCTACTGTTTTTAAGCTAGAAATAAATTCTTTAAGTTTAAGTAAATCTTGCTCATCATCCGTAATTGTAGGCACTAAAACTTGCCTAATCCACATTGGCTTTCCTATAGAACTTAAATATTCAGCAAATGCCAATTCATTTTTATTTGACATGCCAGTTAACTCTATTGCTTTTTCATCATTAATACATTTTATATCTAATAAAAATAAATCTGTTAAATTTATCAATTTCTTAATATCATCTGTTATATGAAAACAGCCAGAGGTATCAATACATGTATGAATATCATACTTTTTTAATTCAGTAAATAATTCTATCAAAAATTTAGCCTGAAGAAGAGGCTCACCGCCACTAATAGTTACACCACCATTTGGAATAATGTAATTTTTATATTTTAGTATTTTATCTATAATTTGGCTTACACTATAAGATGTTCCACCATGTAAATCCCAAGTATCTCTATTTTGACAATATTTACATTTTAAAGAGCAACCTTGCATAAAAATAACAAAGCGAACTCCAGGTCCATCAACTGCTCCTAAGCTTTCAAATGAATGAATTCTTCCTTCCATTAAAAATCCCCCTAATAAAATTATCTTTTCCATTTTACTATAAAATATAGAAAAAAACAAGAAAAATATTGCTAAAAAATTATGTGAAAACATGAGAAAGTACTTGACATACAAGAACAAATGTTTTATAATATATGAAACTAAAAAAGGATGTGATATTTATGAACAAAGAAAATAATATTGCACCAACAGACGAAGAATTAAATGTAGTAACATATGAAACAGAAAATATTAAAAATTTAATTTATTGCATAAGAGGGAAGCAAGTAATGTTAGATAGCGATGTTGCTAGACTGTTTGAATATGAAACTAAAGATATTAATAGAAATGTTAGAAATAATATAGATAGATTCCCAGAATATTATTGCTTTCAATTAACAGAAGAAGAATATGAGTCTTTAAGGTGCAAATTTTTCACCTTAAAGGGAAGAGGACAGCATCGTAAATATTTGCCATACGTTTTTACAGAACATGGTATAACAATGATTGCAGGAATATTAAAAAGTAAGGTTGCAATTAATGTAAGTATTAAAATAGTTGACACATTTGTAGAAATGCGAAAGTTTATAGTAAATAACGGACAAGTATTTCAAAGGCTAACAAATGTAGAATATAAAATGTTAGAACACGATAAGAAATTTGATGAAGTATTTAATGAACTACAAAAAAATAAAGAAACAGAATTTAAACAACAAATCTTTTTTAATGGGCAAATTTGGGATAGCTATAGCTTAATAATAGACATTATAAAAATGGCAAAAGAAAAAATATTAATTATAGATAATTACATAGATGACTCAATATTAAAAATGTTATCAAAGAAAAATAAAGATGTAGAAGTAGTTATTTTGACATCACAGAATAGTAACTTAACAAAGTTGGATATAGATAAATTTAATAAACAATATCCAATATTAAAAATAGCAAAAACAGATAAATTTCACGATAGATTTATAGTAATAGATAGCAAAGAATTGTATCATGTAGGAGCATCCCTAAAAGATGCAGGCAAGAAATGTTTTGCAATTTCTAAAATAGAGGATATGGAATATATAGAGAAAATTAGCAAATTAGCTTGAAATCATAATAAAATTATGCTAATATAACAATATATTTATTTGAATTCCTGTTTTAATATAATTAGACAGTTTATATAAAGAGGTAGCTTATTGTGAAATATTAGATAGCCAAATGGCAAGGAGGAATGAATATGGTACCTATAGAAGAAGTAGAAAATCTTTTAAAAAAATGTGCAGCGGAATTAGGAATGGATTATGAACCAGAAGAAGAAAAACAAAAAACAGAAGAACAAAAACAAATGGAAGAAATAAAAGAATGGCTTAGAGAGGAAAGTCTTAGTGAGAAATTGGAAAATTTTAATAAAAGGTCGCAATAATTTGCGACCTTTTATTTTAAAATTTTTCATGTATAGTTCTATTAATAACATCCAATTGTTGCTCTCTAGTTAATTTAATAAAGTTTACTGCATAACCTGAAACACGAATTGTTAATTGTGGGTATTTTTCTGGATGTTCCATTGCATCTTCTAATAAAGCTCTATCAAATACGTTTACATTTATATGGTGTCCTGTTTGTTTAAAGTATCCATCTAATAAACTTACTAAGTTATCTACTTGCACATTTAGCTCTTTTCCAAGTGTTCCTGGAGTAATTGAGAATGTGTATGAAATACCATCTTCTGAGTATTCATAAGGTAGTTTTGCAATTGTGTTCATTACAGCAACTGCGCCATTTGTATCTCTACCATGTAGTGGGTTTGCACCTGGTCCAAATGGAACTCCACTGCGTCTTCCATCTGGAGTATTTCCTGTTGCTTTTCCATAAACTACGTTTGAAGTAATAGTAAGTACTGATAATGTATGTTTTGAATTTCTGTATGTTATATGTTTTTGTAATTTACGTAAGAAAGTTTTTACAAGTTCTACAGCAATTGTATCTACACGGTCATCATCATTTCCGTATTTTGGGAAATCTCCTTCAACTTCATAGTCTACTGCTAAGCCTGTTTCATCACGAATGACTTTAACTTTTGCATATTTTATTGCAGAAAGTGAATCAGCTACTACTGAAAGTCCTGCAATTCCACATGCCATTGTTCTTAATATTTCTTTATCATGCAAAGCCATTTCTAATGCTTCATATGAATATTTATCATGCATATAGTGAATAGCATTTAATGCTTTGATATATATTTTTGCAACATAATCCATCATGTTATCAAATTTTTCCATAACTTCATCATAATCTAAATATTCAGAAGTTATAGCTTCAAATTTAGGTGTAATTTGTTTTCCACTGTTTTCATCTCTACCACCATTAATAGCGTAAAGTAGAGTTTTAGCTAAGTTTGCTCTTGCTCCGAAGAATTGCATTTGTTTACCAATTTTCATTGCAGATACACAACAAGCAATTCCGTAGTCATCTCCTAAAGTAGTTCTCATTAAGTCATCATTTTCATATTGAATAGAAGATGTTTGAATTGATATTTTGGCTGTATATTTCTTAAAGTTTTCTGGTAAATCTTTTGACCATAAGACTGTTAAGTTTGGTTCTGGTGCAGGTCCTAGGTTAACTAATGTATGAAGAACTCTGTAAGAGTTTTTTGTAACTAAAGTTCTTCCATCAACTCCCATACCGCCAATGCTTTCTGTTACCCAAACTGGGTCTCCACTAAATAGTTCATTATATTCAGGTGCACGTAGGAAACGAATCATACGTAATTTCATAACAAAGTGATCCATTAATTCTTGAGCTTCTTCCTCAGTTAATGTTCCATTTTTTAAGTCTCTTTCCATATAAATATCTAAGAAAGTAGAAGTTCTACCTAAACTCATAGCAGCACCATTTTGATCTTTAGTTGCAGCTAAATATCCAAAGTATAACCATTGAACAGCCTCGCGTGCATTTGAAGCTGGAACAGAGATATCAAATCCATATTTTTGAGCCATTTTCTTTAAGTCTTCTAATGCTACTATTTGGTCATGAATTTCTTCTCTTTCACGAATTACACTTTCAGTAAATTCATCTACATTTAAAACATCCAATTCTTGTTTTTTCTCATTAATTAAGGCATCAACACCATATAGGGCAACACGTCTGTAATCACCTATAATTCTTCCACGTCCGTATCCATCTGGAAGACCTGTTATTAAATGAGAACTTCTAGCTGCTCTAATATCAGGTGTGTATACGCTAAATACACCATCATTGTGAGTTCTTCTTAAATTGTTATATATATAATCTGTTTCCTCATCTACTTTATATCCATAAGATTCACAAGATTTCTCAACTATTTTAATACCACCATTAGGCATAATTGCTCTTTTTAGTGGGCTATCTGTTTGAAGACCTACTATTTGTTCTAATTCTTTATTGATGTAACCTGCATCATATGCATTTACAGCTGATGGAGTTTTAGTATCTACATCTAGTACTCCATTTTCTCTTTCTTTTTTATAAAGTTCTAAAACTTCGTTCCATAATTTTTTTGTTCTTTCTGTTGGCTCTTTTAAGAAAGAATCATCTCCTTCATATGGAGTGTAGTTTGCCTGAATAAACCCTCTAACATCAATTTCTTTAGTCCATTCACCAAGAGTATTAAATCCTTCCCATTGTTTGAAATTCATCATAAATCCTCCTTCTATTATTATTCATAATTCTATTTTTATTATTCAGTAGTCTTGCAATATTTATATTATCATAGTTTGACATCTTTTTCAATAATTTTTGACTGAAAAAAGAAGGAAAATTGTTACTTTTTTGTTACTATTCAGTTTAAATTTTATATTAAATACTTTCTTCTAAAATCACTTGTAAAACTCTATAAGCCATTTTTTGCTTTTTAGGAGAACATTTTCTTAAAAGTTCATTAAATTCAGAATTTAAATATTGTTTAGAATGATTAGAAACGCCATTTAATATTTCTCCTTCCGTAACATCTAAAAAAGTACATATTTGAGACAATCTTTCTAAATTAATATGAATTTTACCAGTTTCTACTTTACTTAAATAGGCAATAGAAACGCCCATTTTTTCTACTAGTTGTTCTTGAGTTAACCCTTTTTTCTTTCTTGCTTCTTTAATACGCTTGCCAATAATACTAAAATCTACTGCCATAAAAAATCATCCTTTCCTTTTTAGTAAATATAGCATGAATAAGGTTAATTTTACAGATAACAATAAGTTAAAATAGAATTATAAATCAAAATTTTAAAAATAAGATACGACGTTTTCTTTTATAGAAAAAGGAGAGTTATCTTAATTTTCTAAAATAAAAACAAAAACTTTTATAGATAATTCTATAAAAGTTTTTACTTTTTTATTTTTGATTAGCTATCACTTTTGCAATATCATAAATTAATTTTTGCTTATCAGCAGAGCAATTTTTTAATAAATTTGCAAATTCAAAATCTAAATATTTAGAAGATTTACTAGAAGTGCCATTTAAGATATCACCTTCAGTTATTCCTAAAATTTCACAGACTTGACTCAATCTTTTTAAATTTATTTGTGAACTGCCTCTTTCAATTCTACTTAAAAAAGCTATTGAAACATCAAGTTTTTCTGCTAATTGTTCTTGTGTTAAATTCTTATCTTTTCTAGCTTTTTTTATTCTTTGCCCTATTATACTATAATCAATTGCCATAATTCCACTTCCTTTCTATTTTTTAATTTAATCGTAAAGATTTATCTATTTGGACTATAGCATGTATAAATCAAGGTTTACAGAAACTTAAAAGTAAACATAAACGCAAGAATTATTATTCAGAAATATTTTTTTACAAAAAAAGAAAAAATATTACTAAAAATGAATTAATAAATAAAAGAATATAGTTAAAATAAAAAAAGCAAAAAATAAAAACCACAAATGAAATTGTGATTTTTATTATTGCTAAAATTCAAACAAAAATTCGTAAAGAATATTGACTTTTTATCTTTAGTAGAATATAATGCTAGACATAGCATTCCATATACATAGGGTTTAGAAAAAGTAAGAAAGGATAAAGCAAAATGAAAATAAATATTGTTATGGTAGAGCCAGAAATACCACAAAATACAGGAAATATAGCAAGAACTTGTGCAGCAACAGGTGGAAAGTTGCATTTAGTAGATCCATTAGGATTTGAAATAACAGATAAAACTTTAAAAAGAGCAGGGCTTGATTATTGGGATAAGTTAGATATTGAAAGACATGTATCTTTAGCAGCATTTTTAGAAAAATATAAGCCAGAAGAAAATAATATGTATTTTGTAACAACCAAAGGTCAAACATGCTATTCAGATGTAGATTATTCAGAAATGGATGAGGTCTTCTTACTTTTTGGAAAAGAAACAAAAGGATTGCCAGAAGATTTACTTCAAAAATATATAGATAAAACCATTCGAATTCCAATGAGAAGTACTCTACGCTCTTTGAACTTATCAAATTCAGTAGCTATTGTTATCTATGAAGTATTAAGACAAAAACAATTCGAGAATTTGGAGGAAACTAGCAAGTATTTTTTATAAATTATGGAAATACAAATTAAACAAAATAAAAAAAGCACTCATAACACAAAATCTTATGTTATGAGTGTTTCTTTAATTTTGTGCTGTAAATTTTTGTTTTGCAGCATCAATTTTTGCTTGCTCTGCATCTTCTGTTTGATACCAACCTTTTTCCTTCATTAGATTATAAATTTTATTTTGAATATCTAATGATTCATTTAAAGCATCTTTAAATGCCATATGAACTTCTGCAGTAGTTGATTCAATAGTTCCATGCAAATATAAATCACAAACGCCTTTGATTACTAATAATTCATTTTCCATTAAATCCTTATCTTCCATAAGTACCTCCTATAATAGATTTAAAAACTTATTTGCTAAATCAGTATGCTTTTTTGCTAACTCTCCTATATAAGTAGAAAGAGTAGGGTCTGTTAGCTTACCAGATGTCTTAGTTGCACATGATTTCATAAAATTTTCATGTCCTAAGGCATCTTCAACATATAAAAGTTCTTTACTTGTCATCTCTATCACCACCTAAAAAAAGTATTTCCTAAAAGAGAAAAGTTATACAAAAGATGAAATATTTTCAATAACATTTTACTTTTTTGTCATCAGATATTAAAAAGAAAGAGATTTTATAATTGCAGGCAATAAAAAATTGCACAGTCAAATAGATAATATTAAGGCAGAATATAAAGAAAAAGAATTTGATATTGAATGGAAATATAAAAGTAAGATAAAAAG
>X128_Alpine_Marmot__coassemble_39_pt1 | contig 8369 bp, 10 predicted proteins | sample X128_Alpine_Marmot__metabat2_high_PE_001 | metagenome-assembled genome bin X128_Alpine_Marmot | reverse complement strand
TTTATGAATATAGTTGTTATAAAGATGTATATGATTCTGCAATCTATGAAGATATATGTCAAGACTTAAATGACTTGGCATTATTTGATGAAAAAGGTAATTGGGATTATTATATTTCATTTGAAGAATTAAAGAAAATTGGATTTGCATTTATGGTAAAAGACCAATTTCCTTTAATTGAAGAATATGCTGTTCCAGATGAAGAAATATTTGATTTCTTTGATTACTTTTCTTTGGAACAATTAGAGAATTTTCAAAATACATTACATCTATATTTTGAAACAAATGACATAGATTATGATGAAAATGAAGTAGGGTTATATTCAAAATCTAATAATGATTTTATCCCTAATATAATTTATTTAGCAGAGGGTAATTTGAGTTATGAGGATTTTATGATGGATTATAAAACTTCTACTGATTTATGCCTTTCAGAAGTAATAAAATATTTTAGAGAAAATGATATAAAAGATCTAATGAATTATGGTAGTGATAAAGATGAGGGATTATATAAACTATCTTCAATGTATAAAGAAATATTGAATAGTTTAGATATATATTATCTTGATGTTTATACAGAAGATGGTATTTCGGATGGCAAATATTTAACTACAGTAACTTTTGAAAATGACTCTAAAATTGAAATAGATACAAGTGCTTGGAATAGTATAAAAGTTGTGTCAGAAAACATTGAATCTATATATGAATTTTATGAAAAATTAAGAGAAAAAAATATAAAACAAAATATAAATGAAATGGAGGTAGAAATTTGAAAACTTGTAATTATGATTGGATTAAATTTTTATCAGGTACTAATGTTTTAAAAGTAACAAATGAGCAAGAATTTAATAAATTTAAAAACTTTTTAAATGATTGTGGATTGATAGAAATTTTAAATAATGATACTGAATATTCAGACTGGCAACATCTTGCTAGGATAAATGGAAAAGATGAGAATGTATTTCTATTTGAGTACAATAATCATAAAGGACTTACTTGGTGGGATAGTGTAAAAGAAGCCGAAGATTGGTATGGAGAACCACCAATAGAAATAGATGCAATAAAGGAATTTTTTGATAGAAAAATTATAATTGAGGTTGAGAAAAATGATGAGGAAATCGACTATAATTATGATTAAAAAATTTAACGAAAGTGGAGTAAAAATTGCTCCACTTTCTATCAAAAAAGTTATCAAAAAAACATCTCCCAGCGGGCTAAAAGGGTCTTAGGGATTTTTCCCTAAACAGCGAAAACGGTGTCAAAACACCAAGCTGGCGAATATTGGACACCAAAAAATGCCACAATATTCGGAGCAAAAAATTTGCTCTGGATTTCTTGTACATCGCTTCGCTAGTACAAAATATATATTTTATTGGAGTAGATATGGAAAGTAGTAAAAATGAATTAGATAATATATACTTGTCTTATAACAAAATTCTATATAAATTAAAACTAATGAATATAACTACTGCAAATGGAAAAGAAATATTGCATAAAGATTTAGTAAAAGCAATACATAAAATGACAATAAAACATCCAACTTGTAGATGGCAACAAAAGAAAGAAAATGGTAGATTAAATTATATTTTAATTGAAGGATATTATTGGTTGTTATATGTCTATTTTCAAAATGAAAAAAAGCAAATAGATGCAGATATAGATTTTTTTTGTGATAGAATAAAACAATATGAAGAATTATTACATTTAGAATCAAAGAATCTTTTTTGTGAAGATGTTCCTTACTTAGAATTAGATTCTTTTTTTAATAGAAAAGAAAGAACTATACAAAAAGCATTAAAAAACATTGAAAAAAGATATAATAAAAATTATATTATAAAAAGAGATATTGATTATGTTTCAAGTGATGGTATAGAAATTTTATGCAAAAAATATTTTAAGCAAAAATATCTGCAAATATTAGAAGAATACAAAATGGAATTAACTGAACTATATATAAAAGCTGATTATCCCTATGATATTGTTAAAAAAATTTTATAAAAGGGCTGACAAATTTCAAAATTTACGTTATACCATGTTTAATAATTAATTATTAAAGAGTAACGTTACATCTTGGAAATGAGGTGATGACAATGAATTTGGCAGAACGAAGAATTGTTGTAGAAGATTTTTTGAAATTGTTAAAATTAGATTTAATGAATAATGATGACAAAGAATTTATCTATAACATTGTTAAATCATTGCCGAGGGGAACGGATATACAAAAGACTAGATTTTATACGTATTATGGAATAGGTCCTAATATTAATGAAAAGAATACTCAAATTAAGATTGCTAATTATTATGAATGTAGTAAAACAGCTGTTAGTACTTCAATTTATACTATTCATAAAATATTATTTCGTATTCCAGAACAACAAATATTGATTATGAAAAATAGAGTTAATCAATGTTTGAAAAAATAATAATTATTATTTAAGAAGTAGGAGAAATCTTACTTCTTTTTTGAATGAAAGGATATGTTAATGAAAACAAGAAGAAATAGTATTAAAGTGTGGGTATCTGATGAAGAAAGAACTCTATTAGAAGCAAAATCAAATTATTATGGATATAGTAGATTAGCAAAGTATATTAGAGATGCAATTATTTATGAAAAGGTAACACATATAGATTTGAAGGGTAGAGATGAAATATATGCTGCATATTCTGAAAACACACGAGAATTAAAAAAAATAGCAAAAGAAATTCGACATATTAGTAGATATGCAACACAAATTCAAAGTTATAATTTAAAATACATTTCAAATCAAATGTATAATATTTTGAATAATCAAAAGAAAATGCTAAATTTAATTGATGAAAAATTAGATTTAGATGTATGGCAAAATATAGATCGTTTTAATTACGAAAGGGAGAATTCTTAATATGCCTGTTACCAAAAGAGAACCACATTATGGTTCACCTCAAAATTTAATTGAATATATACTTGATGAAAAAAATTATGGAGATAAAGTTGGAATTGCATCTTCTATTAATTGTAATGTTGAAACTGCTTTATTAGAATTTAAAGATATTCAAAAAAAGTATGAAATGCAGGGTAATAGAGTGGCATATCATATTATACAAAGTTTTTCGCCAAAGGATGAGATTACTCCAGAACAAGCAAATGAAATAGGTAAAAAGTTATGCGAAGAATTATATCCTAATTTTCAATGTGTAATAAGTACACATATTGATAAGGGACATATACACAATCATATAGCTGTAAATGCAATAAATCTTGATGGTAAAAAATTAGAAGATAGATTATCCAATAATAAAGAAGGGTTATATGCTTTAAGTGATACAAGCGATAGAATTGCAGCAGAATATGGTTGTTTTATTATGCCTAGAAAAACATATTTGAATTTAAAAAATAAAGACTATTATTATCAATACAAAGAACAGTCATTTAAAGAGAAGATAAAAGATGATATTGATTCATTGATTCCAAAATGCACAAGTTTAGAAGAATTTTTGGATGAGCTTTCTATTTTAGGGTATGAAATAAAAAGAGGAAAAAATCTTGCTGTTAGAACTATCGGTATGGAAAGGTTTGCAAGACTTTCAACTATTGATAAAAATTATTCTATACAAAGTTTATATAGTTATTTTAGAAATCAAAATAATATCAAATTATTTGCTATAAAAACTACTAAAAATGAATTTAATAGTAAAATATTTAATAATGCAATGGAATCAAAACAAGCCATAGAACTAAGTCAATTATCTGCAGGTAAAAAAGTATATAGTGAATATCAAAAAACTAAATATCAAGAAATAAAAAGATATTATGAATTAAAAAAACAATTAGAATACTTAGATAAATATAATATTCATTCTTTTGATGATATAGAAAATAAAATAAGTAGTATTCGTAGTCAAATTAAAAGTAAAAATATTGAATTAAAAAAGAACAAAGAAAAGTTTGATAAAATTCTCGAAACTACAGAAAAAGCACAGGATTATATTAGACTATTTCAAGTATATGAATATGCTTTAAGTTATAAAGAAATGGATGAAAAATATGTAATGCCAAAAGAGGCAAAGATATTTTTGAAACTGCAAGAAGAATTAAATATACATTCTATAGAAGAAGCAAAACAAGTAATACAATCTACAAGATCAGAACGAATAGAAATAAATCAAATGAAAAGTGAAGTTTTAGAATTGCAAAGAGACTTAAATCATTTAGATACTATAAAAGAGGAAAAACTCTCAAAAAGTGGTTTGTTTATACACAATATAAAATTTGGAGGAAATCATATTGATTATAAATTATCAGATAATGATAGGTTTTGTGTTACTTTACCATATACTAAAGAAAAAATATATATTCCCAAAAAATATACTGCATATAATGAAAAATATCAGTTTTATACATTATATCTAGTAGATGATAAGGAATATGAACTTTATAATGAAAATAATGAAATAATAAAAAATATAACTGGTACAGAATTAGAAAAATATGTACTAGATAAGAAAAAAGAGATAGACAAGATGTATGCTTAATGCTATCTTATTTCGCCTCAGGTTCGCCCTGGGGTCTTTTTTTATGCAAAGGAGGTAAATTATAAGTTGTTAAAATTATTTAGCCTATTTTCAGGAATAGGAGCTTTTGAAAAAGCATTAGAAAGATTAAAAATTGAATATGAATTAGTTGGTTTTTCTGAAATAGATAAATTCGCAATTAAAAGCTATTGTGCAATTCATAATGTTTCAGAAGATAAAAATTATGGTGATATAACAAAAATTGATATATCACAACTTCCAGATTTTGATATTATGACATGGGGATTTCCTTGTCAAGACATTTCAATAGCTGGTAAAATGAAGGGTATTAAAGAAGGTGAAACACGAAGTGGATTATATTATGAAGGATATAAAATATTAAAAGAAAAAAAGCCTAAATATAGCATTATAGAAAATGTTAAGAATTTAACAAGTAAAAGATTTAAAACACAATTTGATTGTATATTAAGAGATTTATCAGATTTAGGATATACAAACTATTGGCAAGTTTTAAATAGCAAAGATTATGGCATTCCTCAAAATAGAGAAAGAGTATTTATTATTTCTATTCGCAATGATTTGGATACAAGTGGGTTCTGTTTTCCACAAAAAGTTCCTTTAATGTGGAAACTTAAAGACTTTTTAGAAGATAAAGTTGATGAAAAATATTATCTAACAGAAAAAGGCATTGGCAGACTTATACGAAAAAATAATAAACTATTAAGAGAAAATAAGAATCCTAATATTAGTTCTTGTATCATTGCTGGCTATCATAAAATGGATGGCAGAAATAATCAATACATATCAGAAACAACAAAAGTTGAAAGAATTTGTGGATTGTATGATGATGAGAAAAATGCACATCAAGCAGGTAGTATTTATAATCCAAATGGATTATCTCCAACATTAACCACAATGTCTAATGGAGGTAATAAACAACCTTTTGTATTAGTAAGAGAAGGAACAAAACAAGGTTATACAAAAGCAGAAATCGGTGATTCTATCAATGTTTCATATCCTAATAATATTCAAAAACGAGGCAGAGTTGGAAAAGAGGTCTCCCAAACATTATTAACTTCGCCTAATATGGCTGTTTTGGAAAATACTAATAAACCAATGTGTTTAACTGAAAAAGGTATGAGTATTCAAGATAGAGTTTATGATACAGATGGAATTGCAAATTCAATAGTTGCAAGTAGTTTTAGAGGTAATATTGCAGAAAAGAGAATGTTTAATCCTTATAATAATAAAGAAATTACTGATATTGCCCCTACCCAAACAACCTCTTGTGGATGCACAACTTCAAGTGCTACAATTTTAATTTCAGAGGATGGAACACAATATATGAGAATTAGAAAACTAACTCCCTTAGAATGCTGGCGACTTATGGGATTTGATGATGTAGATTTCTTTAATGCTAAAAATGCTGGTGTATCAGATACACAGTTGTATCGACAAGCTGGAAATAGTATTGTTGTAAATGTCTTAGAGTTTATTCTACAGGAGTTATTTAGTAACAAAGTTCAAGAAAATGATGATTTTAAAAAATGTGCTTAAATGCTAAAATACTGGTATAATAAGCATTATACCAGTATTTTTAATCTCCCCTACCGAAAAATTTTATCAATTTTGTTGTACCCCTTTAACTATTTTGAGAATCATAATGTAATTTTCCTAATTTGCTGTCAAGGTAACAACTTGTGATAGGTAAATTCTTAAAAAATATCTCAATTCTATCTGCAGATACAATAATTCTATCAATAATTGATCTTATATCTACATTTTGAATGCACATATTTATATTATCAAGTTGATGTGAAATCATTTCATCTAGTAATGTTTCTTCAACCATTGTATCATTAACACATTTATTTTTACCATATTTTAATCTATAATTACATCTGTAATTTATATTATTTCTTTCTTTTCGTGCTTTAAAAGAATGATTACAATTTCCACACTTTACTAATCCTGTGTATTTATACATCTTAAAACCTTCTTTTATTTAGAATTATTCATTAAAAAGTTTGCAACTTCATTATATTTATTCATTTCATTTGAAATCCCATTATTTTTACTACTTTTACTCATAATATGTGTAAATACCTCATTTTGAAAATGTTTTATTTCATCTGTGGTATATTCCCTATCCTCTATATTTATTCCAATGTCATTTAATAAATTTTGATTTTCTGTTGATAATTCAGTTTTTAAGTTCATTTTTATACTCCATTCTTATTTAATCTTTGAATAATATAACATATATCACTTATTTTTTCAAATAAATTTTGGTAAATAGTCAAAAGACAGATAATCATTATTAATTATCTGTCATAATATGTGATTATTTAATTGTAATATTCTAAATCTATTTAGTATGTTCTTGTGTTTTGTCTGTATCTTTACTTTCTCTTAATACTGGCTCATACATAACTTCTGATATTCTTTCTTTATCTTTCATTCTTGATGTAAAGAACCCAGCTTTTCCATGTATAATAAATGGCTCAAATCCTTCTTTTGAAAATGGTAACATTCCAGTATCTACTGCTTTTGCTCCTTCTTCCATTGATACTGTTATATGTGGCGTTGTTTTTTCAACTGTTGGAACTGGCTTTCCTTTATCTACACTATGAACATTTGTATAGGCTTTATCTTGTTCAGGTGATAATTCTATTTCATATCCACTATTTTTTCCATCTGAACAATAACCAACCACCTTTAATGTAAGGTCTTTTCCAAGTAATTCACTAAATTTTTTAATTTCTTCTTCTGATGGTTGAAATTTAAAAGTACAATGCATGTCTTTAACTTCTTTTGGTAATTTTTCTCCTTGTTTTTCAATTAATGTTGCAATATCTTCTGGATTTATAAAAATTGCTTGATATACTACCCTTCTATTATCTAAAGTATTCATAAAAATTCCTCCTTTAATTAATACTTCATATTTAATTATAACATAAAAACACTAAAATTACAAATTATGACAGAGTTTAATAGTGTATAATACGGATATATAAAAAGTTTATTTACATAAATTTGACAAAAATAAGAAATTGTGCTACAATAATAGTATGTTAACAAAAAGTTAGCATGAGGATGGTTCTACCATACTAAATTATTATAGATAATTTTCAATAATGATGAAGTATGGGGCCCCATACTTCATTTATATTTATCTGATCAATAAATAGTATTATTGGATAATTATTTAAATAATTAAAGTATGGGATAACATACCAAGCTCATAGTATTTTATACTAAATTATACTCTAAGAACTTATTAGTAGCCCACAGGCGTTTGAACGTAAGTTAAAAAGTTAATAGCTAAAATTAGTTATTAACAAAAAGTATAAAATACTATCAGTGAAGATATGTCCTCTTAAATGAACCACGAATAATAGGTCGAAAGACCAGCGATATGGATACTCCGTATCGCTACTTTTTTTGCCTCAAAAAAAGCTGTAATAAAATATTACAACTTTTCTTTATCTTAATTATTAGTTTGTGATAGCTTTTTTCTCATACCAATTATTTTCGTTTTATAATTACTTATACTAATTTGGTAATTTCTTATTTGTTCTCTATATAAATTCTCTAATTTTGTTTTCTGGCTATCAGTTAAATCTTTTGTTAGTTTATAAGCATTCACTTTATTAATTCCCATTTTTTCAAAATCGTCTTGAATTTTTAATAACATTGCTTTATCTGGGTCTTCCTCAAATTTTATAGATTTAAAGAATGGATTTTCATTTCTATTATTTTGTTTATCACTATTTCCTTCTGTTATATATTTGATATTATCTTTTTTAAATATATTCTTTATAAATTTTACTATTTTAGATAATATACTATAATTA
>X128_Alpine_Marmot__coassemble_38_pt1 | contig 8437 bp, 8 predicted proteins | sample X128_Alpine_Marmot__metabat2_high_PE_001 | metagenome-assembled genome bin X128_Alpine_Marmot | reverse complement strand
ATGTACTATAATTCTTTTTATATAAAACTATTCCACCTATTTTCTTTTGTTTTATTAAATTTGTTATTTCTTCAAATGTTTTTTCTTCTAAACCTATCATAAACATTTGACCAATTTTCTCTTCTATACTTAACTCTTCTATTTTCATATTAAATCCTACCCTTTTTTCTTTTATATTTTATCATATTGTTTCTTTTACTACAATATTTTTGTTTTATTTTATTCATATGTTTTACTTGTGTAGCATATTTTTTTATAGGAGGATAATATATGTCTTTTTTAACTTCTATTATAAAAGGAATAGCTATTGGAGCAGGTGCAATACTTCCTGGTATTAGTAGTGGTGTGCTTTGTGTTATTTTTGGTATATATGAAAAATTAGTTAACAGCATACTTAGTATTTTTAAAGATTTTAAGAAAAATGCTACTTTTTTATTACCTATTATTTTGGGCATTGGTATTGGTTTTTTGCTATTTGGTAATATCTTAAATTATATGTTTATTCATTTTGAATGTGAATGTAAATTATTATTTTTAGGACTTATTTTAGGCAGTATTCCAGCTTTATTTAAACAAGTAAATAAGAAGAAAAAATTTCGTCTTTCTTTTTTAATATATACTTTAGTAAGCTTTTGTTTTGGACTATTACTATTTTTATTAGAAAATAAAATAAGTAATTCGTATTTTGCAACATCACAAAACAATTTTATATTTTTATTTTTATCTGGTTTTGTAATGTCTGCGGGTGTTGTTATTCCTGGTATTAGTAGTACGGTTCTTTTAATGTGCTTTGGAACTTATTATCTTTATTTAGAGTCTATTTCTATTTTAAATTTAAGTGTTTTAGTTCCTATGGGAATAGGACTTTTTTGCGGTGGTATTTGTTTTTTAATTTTAATTCATTTTCTATTTGAAAATTATTCATATCAAACATATTATGCAATTATTGGCTTTGTTTTAGGTAGCGTTTTTGTATTACTTCCTAATAGTTTTTCTTTACTTTCACTTTTTCTTTTTGTAACCAGTTTCTTCATTTCTCTAAAACTCGACAAACTAAACTAAGGTTTTAATTTATATCCAAAAAGTGTAATTATATTTTATTTTATAATTCTGCGTAAGCGATTAAACGAGCGATTACGCGAGTGCGATTGGAGCAATCTACTTATAATTATTTTATTTTTTAGATTGCGACACCAAAGAATTATAAAATAAAATATAATTACACTTTTTGGACAATTAAAAATATTTAAATTTATTTTTTTCTTCTTAGAATCCAGTCTTTTTCTACCATAATTGGTAATTGCATTATTACTTTTTGTTCTGCTTTTCCTGGGTTTACACATGTTATTTCTTCTTCTGTGTCAATATCCCATAGCTTGTCTATTGTAAATTTTACAGTTTCTATTTGGTTTGGAACTATTATTTCTAATTCATCTCCTACTTGCAACTTGTTTTTTATTTCGATTATTGTTTTTTCTTGTTTTTGTTCTACCACTTTTCCACCAAATTCATATTCTAAATTATATTGTTTTCCTTCATATTCTTGAAAATCCTTGTTTTTTCTATCATTAAAATAAAAGGTTGTTAATCCTCTTGTTTTTGTTTTTTCTAGTTCTCTTAAATATTTTGCATAATCATAATTTTCAGGGTCTTTCATATAATCATCAATAGCATTACGATATGCATTTACTACTGATGCTAAATAGTATTCCGTTTTTAATCTTCCCTCTATTTTTAAACTATCAATTCCCATTTCTATTATTTCTGGAATTTCTTTTATTAAGCACATATCTTTTGATGAAAAGATATATGTTCCTTTCTCATCATGTTCTACTGGCATTAGGTTTCCTGGTTTGTTTGCCTCTTCTACATAAACATTATATGCCCATCTGCAACTTTGTGCACAGTCTCCTAAGTTTGCACTTCTTCCTGCTAAGAAATCACTTAAGAAACATCTACCAGAATAACCAAAGCAAATTGCTCCATGAATAAATATTTCTACTTCTAAATCTTCTGGCTTGTTTTTCATAATTTCTTTTATTTGTTCTTTATTCATTTCTCTACCTAATATGACACGTTTTGCCCCATTTTTATACCAAAAGTTTGCCGCATGGTAGCTTATTGTATTTGCTTGTGTGCTTATATGTAAAGGAATATCTGGTGCATATTCTTTTAGTACATCTACTACTCCACCATCTGCTACTATTATTCCATCTACTTTTAATTCATTTAATATTTTAGCTTGCTGTTTTATTTCTTCATATCTATCATCCCATGCATATATATTGATATTTGTATATACTTTTTTTCCTATAGAATGTGCATATTTTATTGTGTTTACTAAATCATCATCTTTCATTTCTGCCCTTGTTCTTAAAGATAAACTTGATGTTCCTGCATAAACAGCATCTGCTCCATACATAAATGCAATTTTTGCTTTTTCAAATGACCCTGCTGGGGCTAATAACTCTGGTTTTTTCATCTTCTTCTTCCTTTTCTACATTTATATTCTATTTAATAAGTATATATATTATAACACTACTTTTTTTAAATATCTACCTTTACTTTTTTCTTTCTTTTTGATATGATGTAAAAAATATTTAAGGGGATACTAAAATGGTAAAAGAATTACAAGAAATACATAAAAAAGGACCTAAAAAGCTAAATAAATTTCAAACCTATGTATTATATTTCTTCTTATTTGCTTTTTTAGGTTGGTTAATGGAAACCATATATAGTTTTATTGTACTTGGTCATTTTACAAAACGTGGTTTTTTATACGGCCCGCTATGTCCACTTTATGGTTATGGCGCTTTAATTTTAATTATTTTTTTAGCTAAATATAAAAATAACGCCTTGAAACTTTTTACTTATGCAGCTGTTGTCTTTTCTGTTTTTGAATATTTAACAAGCTATGTTTTAGAGGTATTATTTCATTCTTATTGGTGGGATTATACAAACGATTTTTTTAATTTAAATGGTAGAATTAGTATTTTTTATTCTTTTGCTTGGGGAGTTATTGCTATAATATTTATTGGTCATATTTATCCATTTTTCAAGAAAAAATTAAATATTATAGTGTCTAAAATTACGTACAAAGTTAAAGCTTGTATATTAAATGTTATTTTTTCTATTTTTATAATTGATACTATTTTATCTTGTATTCGTTATCTTAATGTTTAATAGAAAATTGGGACGTGTCAAAAATTTCTGTTTTAAAGAAATTTTCTGGCACGTCCCAATTCTTCTTTTATTTTAACTTTGTAATAGCAAGTCCATCTCCTACTTCTAGAATTTTTGTTTCTAAATTTGGGTTATTCGTAACTTCAGTGATATATTCTCTTAAATTTCTTACTGCTGTTCGTTGTTTATGTTTGTTATAATCACTCATTACATAGCCTTTATATAATATGTTATCTGCTAATATTACCCCATTTTCTGCTAGCATTCTTAATGCTTCTTTTAAGAAAAATGGATATTTTCCTTTTGCTGCATCTATAAATACTATATCATATTTTTCTTGTAAGGTGGGAAGTATTTCTACTGCATCTCCTTCTAAAATGTTTATTTTTTCTTTCACTCCAACTTTTATGATATTTTCTCTTGCTTCTTTTACTCTTTCTTCATCACGCTCTATTGTATCAATTCTTCCAGCATCTTGTAAATATTCTGAAAAGCATATTGCAGAATAGCCTACGGCTGTTCCTATTTCTAATATCTTTTTAGGTTTATGTTCTTTTAAGATTTTATCTACTACTTCTAATGTATCATCCATTATTATTGGAATATGTTCTTCTAATGCTTTTTCTTTTATTTTTTCTAATTCTTCTTTATTCATTTTATCTTCTTGCTTCTCTTTCTCTTGTTTTTGTATCTAATGTTTTCTTTCTTAAACGAATATTTTTTGGTGTTATTTCAACTAGTTCATCTTCTGCTATAAATTCTATTGCTTTTTCTAGTGACATTTGAAGTGGTGGAACTAAACGTAAAGCATCATCAGAACCTGAAGCTCTTGTATTTGTTAAGTGTTTTTCTTTACATACATTAATTGCAATATCTTCATTTCTTGAATTTATACCAACTATCATTCCTTCATATACATCTACACCTGCTCCAATTAAAAGCTCTCCTCTTTCCTGTGCATTGTATAAACCGTATGTTACAGATGTTCCTTGTTCAAAGGCAACTAGTACTCCTCTTGTTCTTGCTTGAATTTCTCCTTTATATGGTTCATAGCAATCAAATATAGAGTTCATTGTACCTTCACCTTTGGTATCTGTTAAGAATTCTGTTCTGTATCCAATAATTCCACGTGCTGGTATTTTGAATTCTACTTTTGTATGTCCTGCTTCTGCTGGTTCCATGTTTACCATTTCACCTTTACGTCTTCCTAATTTTTCAATAACTGTTCCTATTGATTCATCTGGTACATTTACTACTAATCTTTCGATTGGTTCACATTTTACGCCATCAATTTCTTTAAAAATAACCTTTGGACGAGATACGATTAGTTCAAATCCTTCTCTTCTCATTGTTTCAATTAATACAGATAAATGTAATTCTCCTCTTCCACATACTTCAAAGCTATCTGCTGAATCTGTTTCTTTTACGCGTAAGCTTACATTTCTTTCTAACTCTTTAAATAATCTATCTCTAATATGACGTGATGTAATAAACTCTCCTTCTTTTCCTGCAAATGGTCCATTGTTTACTGAAAATGTCATAGATACGGTTGGTTCATCAATATCTACAAATGGAATTTTTTCTGGGTTGTTTAAATCACATATTGTATCTCCAATGTTAATATCTGCAACACCAGATAGTGCAACTATATCTCCTGCTGTAGCTTCTTCTACTTCTACTCTTTTTAGACCTTGATATGTAAATAGTTTTGCTACTTTTCCTTGAGAATTTTTATCTGCTTTACAAATAGCAATTGGCATACCTGCTTTTATTGTTCCTCTTTCTATTCTTCCTACTGCAATTCTTCCTAAATAATCATCATAATCTATGTTTGATACTAACATTTGGGCTGGTCCTTCTAATTCGCATTTAGGTGGGTCTATATATTTTATTATTGTATCAAAAATACAATTTACATTGTCTGTTTCTTCCTCTAAATTCATTTTTGCAATTCCATTTTTTGCAGATGCGTAAATTACTGGAAAATCTAATTGATCATCATTTGCATTTAAATCAATAAATAATTCTAAAACTTCATCTACTACTCTTGCTGGATTAGAACCTGGTCTATCTATTTTGTTTATTACTACTATTGGTTTTAAATTTAGTGCTAGTGATTTTTTAAGAACTTCTCTTGTTTGAGGCATTGCTCCTTCAAATGCATCTACTAAAAGTAAAACTCCGTCTACTGTTTTTAGTACACGTTCTACTTCTCCACCAAAGTCAGCATGTCCTGGTGTGTCTACAATGTTTATTTTTATATCATTGTACATTACAGATGTGTTTTTAGAAAGAATTGTAATTCCTCTTTCTTTTTCTAGGTCATTTGAATCCATTACTCTTTCTGCTACTTGTTCATTATCTCTAAATATATGACTTTGTTTTAATAAACAATCTACTAGTGTTGTCTTTCCATGGTCTACGTGTGCAATTATTGCTATGTTTCTTATTTTTTCATTTATCATTTTTATTTACCCCTTTACATTAGAAATCAGAAGTCGGAGATCAGATGTTAAAATTTATTTTCTAACTCTTTACTTCTTCCTTCTGGATTTCGTTATTTTTCTAAATTTTATATTATTTTTATCTTTTAAAGTTCTTCTTTGTACTCGTTTGATGTTCCTTCTAATTCTTTGATTGATAACTCTATTCTTTGTTCATCTAAATTCATGTCAATTATTTTAACATTGACATGTTGATTAATTTTTAGTTCTTCTTCTGGTTTTGTAATTTTCTTTTCTGCTATTTGAGAAATATGTACTAAACCTTCAATTCCTGGTTCTAATTCTACAAATACTCCAAATGGCATCATTTTTACTACTTTTACTTTTACAATATCGCCTATGTGGTATTTTGTTTCGGCTTTGTTCCAAGGATTTGGCCCTTTATCTCCATAACTTAATTTAATACGTTTATTTTCTTTATCTAGTTCAATTATAGTTACTTTTATTTTTTGACCTTGCTCTAAAATTTCACTTGGTTTTACATTTCTGTCCCAGGAAATTTCAGAGACATGTAGTAAACCTTGAACTACTCCTAAGTCTACAAATGCTCCATAAGTACTTAAACTTGCAACTATTCCTTCATATTCTTTACCTACTTCTGCATTGTTCCAAAATTCTTCTTGTTTTTGTCTTTTTTCTTCGTCTAATATGCTTCGAATGGAACCTATTACTCTATTTTGTTTTGGTTCATATTCTGTAATTCTAAATCTTACTTTTTTTCCTTTATAAGACTCAATATTTTCTTCTCTTCCAATTCCTGATAAAGACATAGGAATAAATATTCTTATATTGTTTACGTTTGTAATCAAACCTTTTTCATTTACTTCTATTACTTCAGACTCTATAATTTCATTTTCTTTTATTTTTTCTTCTAATTCTCTTCTGCCTTCACGTAACTTAGCTCTTTTATATGATAATAATACATTTCCTAAACCATCATTTTGTTTTAGCACATCTGCTGTAATAGTATCCCCTACTTTAAATTCATCTTTAGGATTTGCATTTTCATCATTACTATATTCTTTTTTAGGAATAATTCCATCTGCTTTATAATTAATATCAACAAAAATTTCCCCTTGAGCAGTAATACTAATAATTTTACCTGTCACTGTTTTCTCAAGTTTATTTTCTTTTTCTTTTAAAGATTTATTAAATAGTTCTTCAAAAGATAATTCTTTTTCATCTTCCATTCTTTCACCTTATTACTTTAAGTTTTTTATTTCTTAATAAAATTGTTAATTTTTAACTATTTTATTATATAGCAATCCGTTTTTATTGTCAACATAATTTTAGTAATTTACTTTAGTAAGTTCTATTATATTGTTCATAATATCTTCTGTTACTTCTTCTAAAGCTTTCCTTTCGTCTTGTGCTTTTTTATATTTACTATAATCTAATGGTTTTCCGTAACGTATTGTTACTTTTGAAAAACATCCTGTTTTTCCTGATATTCCAATAGGAATAACCTTTGCTCCACTTCTTATCGTAAAAAATGCTGCTCCATCTTTTACTTTTTCGCCCTTTGCTAAACCATTTCTAGTTCCTTCTGGAAACAGTGCAATACATTCGCCTTTTTTCAAGTATTTTAAAGAAGATTTTATAGCATTAATATCTTTTGAATCTCTTTTTACTGGTATTGCTTCAAATACCCAACCTAAAAAAGCAAGAAATGGATTTTTGTATAATGATTCTTTTGCTAAAAAGTGTGTTTCCCTTTTTGCAGTTACTTTTATTAAAGGTGGATCTAAAAATGTTCTATGATTACCGCAAAAAATAAGTGGTCCATCATTTGGAATATTTTCTGTCCCTTCAATTTTTACCCTATGTACTATTTTACAATAAATAAAAATTGCTCCTTCTACTATTTTCTTTAGTATATTTCTAAACAATTCTTTCATTATAGTCTCCTTTTTTTACATTTAAAAAGCTCGAAATTCAGTAGAAAAAATTTAAGTAATTTCTTCAAAAATATTACTGAAGTTCTGACTTCTAGTTTCTAACTTTTAATATAATTTGTTTTACCTTTTCTGTTTCTTCTTCTATACTTAAATTGGTTGTATCTATATAAAAAGCATCTTCTGCAATTTTTAAAGCTCCTATTTCTTTTTCTTTATCATTTTTATCACGAATTTGAATATTTTTTAAGACCTCTTCATAGGTCATTTCTATTCCTTTTTCTTGCATTTCTTTATATCTTCTTTTTGCTCTTTCATTTTCATCTGCGTCTAGGTAAATTTTAACATCAGCATTAGGAAATACATAAGTTGTAATATCTCTTCCTTCCATAATTACATCTTTACCTTCTGCTAGTTTTCTTTGCACGTCTACCATAGCATAGCGTACTTCTTTAATAGAAGATACTTGTGATACAATTTTTGTTACCTCTTTACTTCTTATTTCTTTTGTGACATCTCTACCATTTAAGAAAATAGTTTGCTGTCCATTTTCATTTTTCATATCAATATGAATATTTTCTAAAGATTTAATAATTTTATCTGTTTCTTCTAATTTTATATTATTTTGAATTGCATATAAAGCAACACATCTGTATGTTGCTCCTGTATCGATATTTACAAGTCCCATTTCTTTTGAAATAATGCTTGTTACTGTTCCTTTTCCTGTACCTGCTGGTCCATCTATTGCAACTATAAATGACATTTTTTATTACCTCTTTTCTTTGCGAACTATTTAAAATAGAGTGATTTAGTTCGCAATAATTTTTATTACTTTGTAAATATATAAATATATAT
>X128_Alpine_Marmot__coassemble_35_pt1 | contig 8708 bp, 5 predicted proteins | sample X128_Alpine_Marmot__metabat2_high_PE_001 | metagenome-assembled genome bin X128_Alpine_Marmot | reverse complement strand
GCACCAGGTTTTCTTTATCACGTCCTTATTTTAAAGCACAAGTTTCTTTCTCTGAGCAAATATGTACAGAATTAAGAGAAAGTTACCTCTAAAAAAAAGAGTTAGTATAAATTTATTTATACTAACTCTTTTTTTTATCTTCTAGTACTATTTCTTTATATAGTTTTTTTAAATTTTTCTTTTTAATTACTGGCTTTATTCCTTTTTCACTAACTTGTTTAAATATCTCTTTTGCAAATTTATTTATTTTTGGATTTACTTTCTTTTTACTTTCTACCTTTAGCCAATAATCTAATTGCGTACTGTTTGTCCAATTCTTTCCATTATAAACTATTCCTGCTGCTAAGTTATCACATATCATTTCTACTGCATATTTGTATGGCATAATTGGTGTTTTTTGTTCTGTATTATAATCGTACCAATATTCATGATGATGTTTATTTCTACCTTTATGATGAAGCCACGCTTTTGAATAGCCATTTAATCTTCTACAAGCATGGATAGGACTATATTTTCCATTATAATATTTGGCAGATTCCCAAAATTCAGTAGGCGAATATTTTGACCAATCATGCATAAAACCACGCCAAGGTTCACCTGCTATTAGGCATAATTTAAATACTACCCATTTATGTTTTGTTATTGTTATAAAATGCTTTACTGCGTTTATTAATATCAATTTAATTCTCCCCTTATCTACTGCTTTTTTTATTATATAATATTTAATTTTTTTGTCAAGTTGAAACTTTAGAATTAAAAACCACCTATAACTTTAGAAACGTGTTTTTAAATTTCAAAAATAGAAGAAAGTGAACTTCGTTCACACTTTTAATATATATTATATTAAAAATAGAACTTTGGTATAATATAACAAAAGAAAACCACTCTACTTAATTAGTAAAGTGGTTTCGTTTTATCTTATTTTATAATTAATTACCTTTTAATCAATTATGCTCTAGGATTTTTGATTGCAGCTTGTGCAGCAGCTAATCTTGCGATTGGAACTCTAAATGGTGAACATGATACATAGTCTAATCCTATGTTATGGCAGAATTCAACAGATGTTGGATCTCCACCGTGTTCTCCACATATACCTACGTGTAAGTTAGAGTTAACTGGTTTTCCTAATTTGATAGCCATTTCCATTAATTTTCCAACACCAGTTTGGTCTAATTTAGCAAATGGATCATTTTCAAATATCTTAGTATCATAGTATGCTCCTAAGAATTTTCCAGCGTCATCTCTTGAGAAACCGTATGTCATTTGAGTTAAATCGTTTGTTCCGAAACAGAAGAAATCAGCGTTTTTAGCTATTTCATCAGCTGTTAATGCTGCTCTTGGTATTTCAATCATAGTACCAACTTGGTAATTTAATTCTATACCAGCATTTTTGATTTCTTCGTCAGCTGTAGCAACAACTATATCTTTAACAAATTTTAATTCTTTAACATCACATATTAATGGAATCATTATTTCTGGAATAACTTTCCAATCTGGATGTTTTTTGCTTACATTGATAGCAGCACGAATAACTGCTTTTGTTTGCATTTTAGCAATTTCTGGATAAGTAACTGCTAAACGACATCCACGGTGACCCATCATTGGATTAACTTCATGTAATGCGCTTATTAGGTTTTTAATATATTCTACTGATTTTCCTTGTGCTTCTGCTAATTTTTCAATATCAGCTTCTTCAGTTGGAACGAATTCATGTAGAGGTGGATCTAAGTATCTTATTGTAACTGAATCTCCCTCTAGTGCTTCATATAAAGCTTCGAAGTCACTTTGTTGATATGGTAATATTTTATTTAAAGCAGCTTCTCTTTCTTCTAATGTATCAGCACAAATCATTTCTCTGAATGCAGCAATTCTATCTGCGTCAAAGAACATATGCTCTGTTCTACATAATCCAATACCTTCTGCTCCTAATTCATGTGCTTTTTTAGCGTCTTTTGGAGTATCAGCATTAGTTCTAACTTTTAATGTTCTATATTTATCAGCCCATCCCATAACTCTTCCAAATTCTCCAGCGATTGTAGCATCAACTGTTGGGATAATTCCATCATAAATATTTCCTGTTGTACCATCTATTGAGATATAATCTCCTTCATGATATGTTTTTCCTGCTAATGTGAATTGTTTGTTAGCTTCATCCATAACAATATCTCCACATCCAGAAACACAACATGTACCCATTCCACGAGCAACAACTGCTGCGTGAGATGTCATACCACCACGTACTGTTAAGATACCTTGTGATGCTTTCATACCTGTAATATCTTCTGGAGAAGTTTCAAGTCTAACTAATACAACTTTTTCACCTTTTCCGCCGATTCCTTGAATTTCAGCATCTTCAGCTGTAAATACAACTTTACCACATGCAGCTCCTGGAGAAGCACCTAAACCTTTACCTGCAACTTGAGCTTCTTTTAATGCTTTTGCATCAAATTGTGGGTGTAATAGTGTGTCTAAGTTTCTTGGATCAATCATTAATACAGCTTCTTCTTCTGTTCTCATTCCTTCGTCAACTAAATCACAAGCTATTTTTAAAGCAGCTTGTGCTGTTCTTTTACCATTTCTTGTTTGTAACATATATAATTTACCATGTTCAACAGTAAATTCCATATCTTGCATATCTCTATAATGAGACTCTAATGTAGCACAAACTTTTTTGAATTCTTCGAATGCTTCTGGGAATTTATTTGCCATTTCAGTAATTTTCATTGGTGTACGAACACCAGCAACAACATCTTCACCTTGTGCATTTGTTAAGAATTCTCCGAATAAACCTTTATCTCCTGTAGCTGGGTCACGAGTAAATGCAACACCAGTACCACAGTCATCTCCCATGTTACCAAATGCCATAGCTTGAACGTTAACAGCTGTTCCCCATGAATAAGGAATATCGTTATCTCTTCTATATACATTAGCTCTTGGGTTATCCCATGAACGGAATACTGCTTTAACAGCACCCATTAATTGTTCTTTTGGATCTGATGGGAAATCTGTTCCTATTTTAGATTTGTATTCAGCTTTAAATTGGTTAGCTAATTCTTTTAAATCATTAGCATCTAATTCAACATCTAATTTAACACCTTTTTTTGCTTTCATTTTATCGATAAGTTCTTCAAAATATTTCTTACCAACTTCCATAACTACATCAGAATACATTTGAATAAATCTTCTGTAGCAATCCCAAGCCCATCTTGGATTATTTGATTTTTCAGCTAATACGTTAACAACGTCTTCATTTAAACCTAGGTTAAGAATTGTATCCATCATACCAGGCATTGAAGCTCTAGCTCCTGATCTTACTGAAACTAATAATGGATTTTCTTTATCTCCAAATTTCTTTCCAGTAATTTCTTCCATTTTTACTATATACTCATTAATTTGAGATTGGATTTCTTCATTTATTTCTCTTCCATCTTCATAATATTGAGTACAAGCTTCTGTTGTAATTGTGAATCCTTGTGGAACTGGTAAACCTATGTTAGTCATTTCTGCAAGGTTTGCTCCTTTTCCTCCAAGTAGTTCACGCATGTTTGCATTTCCTTCACTAAAAAGGTATACATACTTTTGACTCATAAAAAAACCTCCTTGTTTTCTATACCGTCTTAACTATATAAAATTTGTTAAAACTTAAACATTTTTATCTTGTCCTAGAATATTTTTCCAGAACGCATTTATTATATCTATATTTTGCTTAAATGTAAAGAGTTTTATGTAATTTTTTTAATTTTTCCTATTATATAAAAAGAGATTTTCGGGTGTATCCCAAAAATCTCAAAAATCTCTTTTTTTTATTTTGAACGGAAACTGTTTGCTGTGCTTCCTGGTGCTTTTCCTCCTTTTTCTACTAAACAAATTTGTATTGCTTCTAGTCGATAACTATAACCTGCGCTTCCTGCGGATGCTCCGTTTTTTGTCCAGCCCATCCAACCAAAGTCTTGGCAATGCACTCTGTAGTATATGTCGTACTTTTGTGCCATTGTTCCAGTTAACCTAATTCTAATTGCTTCTAAACGAAGAGATTTACCAGTTGTTCCTGACATAGCACCATTTTTAACAAAGTTTTTCTCCCATCCTAAATTTTGTATATGTGTTTGATATTCAATATTACCTTCGTATAATTGATTTTCTAATGCTATCTTTATTCCTTCTAAACGAAGTGATCTTCCTGAAGTTCCTGAGGTTGCTCCATCTTTTGCATTTCCTTGCCAACCTATATCTTGAATATGAGTTTGATAGCTAACATAGTTTTGAATATATGGTTTTGTTGTATTACCTGGTGCCTTTTCTCCCTTTTTCACTAACTTAATTTCAATTGCTTCTAAACGGTATGCATATCCTGCACTTCCTGCTGGTGCTCCATTTTTCGCCCAGTCTAACCAACCAAAGTTTTGACAATGTACACGATAGTAAACATCATATGAATTTGCAATATCTCCTGTTAGCTTAATACGAATTGCTTCTAAACGAAGAGATTTACCAGTTGTTCCTGACATAGCATCATTCTTTTTCCAATCTTGCCAACCTATATCTTGGATATGTGTTTGATATTCAATTTCACCACTATATTCTTCGTTGTTATTTAATTTAATTTTAATGCCTTCTAGTCTTAAAGATTTTCCTGATGTTCCTGATGTCTCTCCATTTTTTGCATACTTTCCTTCCCAACCTATATCTTGGATATGTGTGCAATAATTAACATTTGGTTTATCAGAATTAATATTAAAGAAAGTTACATTATATTTATATTTAATATTATTAAATTCTTCGTCTTTTAGTCCTAAAATTTCTACTTGTATTTTTGTTCCACTAGGTACATTACTATTATCATTTCCTAATAATTTGCGTAATTCGCTTGGTAGTTTAAAACTAATTACAGGATATCCATTTTCTTTTACTAAACTTTCTCCTTTGTATTGTTTTCCATTATAGGTAAATATAACACTTGGAGTTCCTTGTACTTTTTCTGTAAAATAGAATGACCAATATTCTCCAATTTTCATTTCAGAATTTGGAAAATATCCTGCTGGTGGGAATGCGTAATATTTTTCTTTTAATGCCTTAGTATAATCAAAATAAATTGATGCCGTTGAATATTCTTCACATTGACCAAAGCTAATTTGTGTTGCTTTTGGGTCTAACATGCTTTGTCTATGACCTGTTGCGCTACCTGGACTAATATTATATATATCACTAATAAATCCTCTTATTGCTTCATATGGTTTTCTATCTCCATAAGATACATTGCCAGAATATATATCTCCGTTTTCCCATTTTGCATTACAACCATCATAAGCTTCTTTATAGAAAGCTTCTTCCATATCACTTGGTTTACTTGGTGTATGGCTAATTTCATTATTTGCCTTACTAATTACTGCTCCTTTTTGGCTTCTTGCCATTTTACTAGTATTTGTTGTAATTTCATCTACTCCTATTAACCATCTATTATAATTTAAAGTATTTAATGTATCGTTTATTACTTGTGTCTTTAAACTACCTTCTTTATAAGGATTTTTCCAAGATGGTGTTACTTGGTAAATTGAGGTATTATAGTTATAAGTTGGTTTTGTTTGCTGATATTTTTTTCTAATATCTGCTTTAGTACGTGTTGCAGATATATGTTCTGAAATTACTTTTTCTTTACTTTCTACAGCATAACTTTGTTTAAAACTTACTATACTTAATAAAGCGAACATAACAAATATTATAATCATTATTCTTTTTTTCATAAAAACATCTCTTTTCTTTTATTTTATTTTATTTTTGATAGGTAACTTGGAACGTTTCCTTTTGATACATCCTTTTAAAGCGATCTATTAACGACTTAAAACTGCATTTTTTCTTCTAGCCACTGTGGTAGTTCTTCTATTTGTATTCTTACTTGCTGCATTGTATCTCTATCTCTTATTGTTACAGATTCATCTTCTAAAGTATCAAAATCTATTGTTACGCAATATGGTGTTCCTATTTCGTCTTCTCTTCTATAACGTTTACCTATTGAACCTGCTTCATCATAATCACACATAAATTTCTTTGAAAGTTTTTCATATACTTCATCTGCTTTTTCACTTAATTTTTTTGAAAGTGGAAGCACTGCAACTTTATATGGAGCTATAGCTGGATGTAAGTGTAATACTGTACGTGTGTCCCCTTCTGCTATTTCTTGTTCTTCATAAGCGTTGCACATCATTGCTAAGAATATTCTATCAACTCCAACAGCTGGTTCTACGCAGTATGGAACATATCTTTCATTTGTTTCTGGATCTAAATAGGTTAAATCTTCTTTAGAAGCTTCCATATGTCTTGATAAATCATAATCTGTTCTATCTGCTATTCCCCATAATTCTCCCCATCCAAATGGGAATAAAAATTCTATATCTGTTGTTCCTTTACTATAGAATGATAATTCTTCTTTTGAGTGTTCTCTTAGTCTTAGATTTTCTTCTTTTATTCCTAAATTTACAAGCCAATCTTTGCAGAACTTTTTCCAATATTCATACCATTCTAAATCTGTTCCTGGTTTGCAGAAAAATTCAAGTTCCATTTGTTCAAATTCTCTTGTTCTAAAAATGAAGTTTCCTGGTGTTATTTCATTTCTAAAAGAACGTCCCATTTGTCCAATTCCCATTGGCATTTTTCTTCTTGTTGTTCTTAATACATTTTTAAAATCTACAAACATACCTTGTGCTGTTTCTGGTCTTAAATACACTTGAGATGTAGCATCTTCTGTTACACCCATAAATGTTTTAAACATTAAATTAAATTTTCTAATATCCGTAAAATCTAATTTTCCACAATTTGGACAAACAATATTATTTTCTTTTATATAATCTACTAATTGTTCATTTGTCCATCCATCTAAACCTGAAATATCTTTTCCGTTTTGGAAGCCCCATTCTTCTATTAATTTATCTGCTCTATGTCTTGTTTTACAAGCTTTGCAATCTATAAGAGGGTCTGAAAATCCTCCAACGTGACCTGTTGTTACCCAAACTTGTGGATTCATCATAATTGCAGCATCAATACCAACATTATACTTGTTTTCTATTATAAACTTTTTCCACCAAGCATCTTTAATGTTTTTTTTAAGTTCTGCACCTATTGGTCCATAATCCCAAGAATTTGCTAAACCTCCATAAATTTCTGAACCAGGATATACAAATCCTCTGTTTTTGCATAAACTAACTAATTTTTCCATTGTTAATTCTGACATTTTTAGTTCTCCTTTCAGTTTATTAATTATTATTTTTTTAAGTTTATATTTTAATTAATCTTTTGCTCCCATATATAATAAACCTGCTAGTTTTGCTATTGGCATTGATTGCAAATATACTGTTCCTGGTCCTTTTACTGTTGTTAAGAATAGTCCTTCTCCTCCAAATACTATATTTTTCAATCCTGGCACTGTTTCTATATCTAAATCTACACCTTGTGTCATTGCTGCTACATAGCCATTATCTACTTTTAGCTTTTCTCCTGGTGCAAGTTCTTTTTTTACAACTTCTCCATCAATTTCTAAGAATACTTTTCCTGGTCCTGTTATTTTTTGCATAATAAATCCTTCTCCACCAAAAAAACCTGCTCCTATTTTTTTTCTAAAATGCATTGATATATCTACACTACTTTCAGCACACATAAATGCTTTTTTCTGTGCTATTATACTTTCTCCTTGAGCTAAATCAAATTCTAATATCTTTCCTGGGAAACAAGAAGAAAATGATATCTCAACATCATCTTTTTCTGCTGTATATATATTCATAAATAAAGATTCTCCAGCTAAAGCTCTACCTAATCCTTTCATTATTCCACCATTTGTTGATGTTGTCATTTTTATTCCATCTTCCATCCAACTCATTCCACCAGATTCTGTTACTATTGATTCTCCTTTTGATAGTTTACATGTAACTATAGGCAATGAATCTCCTAAAATTTTTGCATCCATATAAGATACCTCCCTTTTATTTTGTTACAATTATATTACTATATTACAAACTTTCTTGCAATATTTTTTGTGTTTTTTTGTAAAAAACTTCCAATTATATTACATTTATATTAAATTTTTATTTACTTATAGACAATTTTTCAAATTTTCTATATAATATTTGAAAATATGTAGAAAGAGGTCGATTTATGATGTTAGGCAGTATGCTTTCTAAAATAAGAAAAGATAAACATATTACAAAAGTTGAACTTGCTAGAAGAACAGGTATTAATATAGGTCATTTAACTCATATAGAGAAAAGTGAAAGAAATCCAAGTCATAAAGCTCTAAAAAATATTACAGATGCTTTAGAGATTCCTTACCAAACAACTTCTTATCTATATGATAAGACATTAACTGATGAATATAAAAGATGTAAAATGATTAATCATCTTTCTTGTACAAAATTATTAGCAATAGATTCATATTTGGATTTTATTGATTGTCCTAAAGATATTTCTAATGCATCTATAGCATTAAAAGTAAAGGATGATACAATGGAGCCAAAATTAAAAAAAGATGATTATTGTTTTATTGAATTAAATACACCTCTTAATAATAAAGATATAGGTTTATTTAAATATAATAATAAATTAATAATTAGACGCTTTATTATTCGTAAAGATAAATTAGTTTTAAGAGCCGATAATAAAAAATATAATGATATTGATTTATCTGAAGAAAAGACTGGATTTAAAGGTACAAAAATTGCCGA
>X128_Alpine_Marmot__coassemble_34_pt1 | contig 8837 bp, 6 predicted proteins | sample X128_Alpine_Marmot__metabat2_high_PE_001 | metagenome-assembled genome bin X128_Alpine_Marmot | reverse complement strand
GATAGTGAGATATAAAATATGCTATTAAGATATCAAAGGAAAAAATGGAAGATATATAAAAAATAATATAAGTAAAAAAGAGGTTTTTATTAATAATAAATTAAAAAATACTTTTAAATTAATAAAAAATGATATATAATAGTATAAACAAAAATGAGGAGAAACAAAATGAATACTATAATATCAAAATTATGTGAGCTCCCAAAATTTAAAGAATATATACAAAAAATAGAAGAAAAAAATAGTCCGATAACTATATCGGGCTTATCTGACGTGGGAAAATTACAATTTGCATATGCAACTAAAGAAAGTACAAATCGTCCTATTTGTATTGTTACTTATAATGAAATTGAAGCAAGGAAAATTGTAGAAAATTTGAAATACTTTGCAAAGGATTTTGAGCAGATTTACTATTTTCCTAAAAGAGAAATTGTAACATATGATTATGTAGCAGAAAGTAAAGACTATCCCTTTGTAAGACAAGAGATTCTAAATAAAATAGAAAAGAAAAAAGCAAAGATTATTGTAACAACAGTAGAAGCACTTATGCAAAAAATGATAGCAAAATCTACTTTATACCAAAATAAATTGAATGTACAAGTTGGAAAGGCGTATTCTTTAGAAAAAATTAAGCAAACTTTATTTTTATTAGGTTATGAGAGAAATGACTTAGTAGAAAATAAAGGTCAGTTTAGTGTGCGTGGAGATATTGTAGATGTTGCACTTTCTGAAAAAGAGGGAATACGTATCGAATTTTGGGGAGATGAAATAGATTCTATTCGAAAATTTAGCCTTTCTTCTCAACGTTCATTAGAGATGTTAGAAAAAATAGAAATAATGCCAGCTCATGAGTTTGTTTTAGAAGATGAGCTATCTTGCATTACGAAAAAAATACAAGAAGGAAAATTAGATTTTAAAGAAGAAATAGAAGAAAAGATACCAAGTAAGCAAAAACAAGAATATAAAAATAGAATTGAGGAAATTAAGAAGCAGGATATTGAACTAATTGAATCAGGCGACTACATTAGTAAAGTAGATAAATATTTTAACTACTTTTACACAAAACAAGAAACTTTTGTGGATTATTTAGGTAAAGATTTTATTCTTATATTTGATGAACTTTCAAAGATAAAACAAAGAGAAGAAAATATTTTAATAGAAAATAGAAACTTGATGAAGGCTTTATTAGAAAAAGAAAAATATATTCCAGAGTCTATTCAAAATATGCAAAATATAGAATATATAAGAGAAGATAAGCAAATACTATATTTAGAAAAGCAAGACTTTGGAATAGCAAAATCTGTAAGTACAAAATATCAATTTAATTATAGAGATGTAAAATATTATAAAAGCGAAATAGAACTATTAATGGGTGACTTAATAAAATGGCTTAATGATAAAAAAGAAGTTATTGTTTTAGCAGGAAATAAAGAAGAAACAGAAAAATTTGTAAAATTATTAGAAGAGAAGCAGATACCTTATAGTAGGCAAAATTTAGAGCAAATGTCACAATTAAATCATACTATACCTATTGTAACCGAAGGAAGATTAAGCTCTGGCTTTGAATGTTATGACTTAAATTTAATAGTTGTAACAGGAGAAGATTTATTTAGTACAAATGTAAAAAAAAGAAAAAAGCTAAGCACAAGTTTTAAACAAGGCGAAAAAGTAGTATTTGCAGATTTAAAAGTAGGAGACTATGTTGTTCATAAAAGCCACGGAATTGGTCAATTTGTAGGAGTAAACACTTTAAAAGCAGATGGAATTGTGAAAGACTATATTAAAATTCGTTATCGTAATGATGATATGTTATACATTCCGACAAATGATCTAGATACCATCAGAAAATATATTGGAGGAGGAGAAACAGCTCCTAAAGTTAATAAACTTGGAAGTAAAGAATGGGAAAATACAAAAGCAAAAGTAAAGAAAAACTTGCAAGAGATTGCAAGAGAACTAATAGAACTTTATGCAAAAAGACAAAAAGTAAAAGGCTTTGCCTTTTCAAAGGATACAGAGTGGCAAAAGCAATTTGAAGATAGCTTTCCTTATGTAGAAACAGATGATCAACTTCGCTGTATTGAAGAAACCAAAAAAGATATGGAAGAACCTCGCCCAATGGATAGACTTTTATGTGGAGATGTAGGTTACGGAAAGACAGAAGTTGCAATGAGAGCTGCTTTTAAAGCAGTTATGGACCAAAAACAAGTAGCTTACTTAGTACCAACAACAGTTCTTGCAAATCAACAATATGAGAGCTTTAAACAAAGAATGGAAGACTTTGCTATTCGCGTAGAACTATTAAATCGTTTTAGAACAAAAAAACAGCAAGATGAAGTAATAAGAAAATTAAAATTAGGCGAAATAGATGTTGTAATAGGAACACATAGACTATTAAGCAAAGATGTAGAATTTAAAGATTTGGGCTTATTAATTGTAGATGAAGAGCATCGTTTTGGAGTGAAAGACAAAGAAAAAATAAAACAGTATAAAGCAAGCATTGATGTTTTAACAATGACAGCAACTCCAATTCCAAGAACACTTCACATGTCTATTGTGGGAGTTCGAGATATGTCTGTTATATATGAGCCACCACAAAACAGAAGACCAGTACAAACCTATGTACTAGAATATGATGAAGAAGTAATAAAAGAAGCTATTACCAAAGAATTAGAAAGAAAAGGACAGATATTTTACTTATTTAATAAAGTAGAGGGAATTGAAGCAAAAGCCATCCAAATTGCAAATTTAGTTCCAGAGGCAAAAGTAGCATATGCACATGGAAAAATGTCTGGAAGTGAACTAGAAGAAATTATGATGGATTTTATAAAAGGTGAAGTTAATGTTTTGGTATGTACAACTATTTTAGAATCAGGAATAGATATTCCAAATGCAAATACCATTATTGTAGAAAATGCAGACCGTTTAGGTTTAGCACAACTATATCAAATTCGTGGTAGAGTAGGAAGAGCAGAAAGACAAGCATATGCATATATTACATACAAAAGGGATAAATTATTAACAGAAGTAGCAGATAAAAGATTAAAAACAATAAAAGAATTTACAGAGTTTGGATCAGGTTTTAAAATAGCAATGCGTGATTTAGAAATAAGAGGAGCAGGAAGTATGCTTCGGAGAAATTCAACATGGACACATGGAGCAAGTAGGTTATGATACATATTGCAAATTACTAGATGAAGTTATGAAAGAAATGCAAGGAATTGAAACGCAAGAAGAGCAAGATATACAAATTGATTTATCTTTCTCAAGCTACATTCCAGAAGAATATATTGAAAATAATTCACAAAAAATTGAAATTTACCAAGATATTGCACTATGCAGAACTGAAGAAGACATTCAAAATGTAACAGATGAAATAATAGACCGTTATGGACCAATGCCAAAAGAAGTAGAAAATTTACTTGAAATAGCAAGAATTAAAAATTTAGCAAGAAAGGCAAATATAATAAAAATAGCACAAAAAAGGGATGGAATTGTATTTTTATATGAAGCAAATAAATTTGATATATCTTTAATAGATAAAATGGTAAAAAAATATAATAGAAGAATACGTTTTTCACCAAGTAGAGAACCATATATTACTTTATTATTAGAGGGAAAACAAGATATAGAAAAACTAAAAGAAATAGAGGAATTCTTGATGTCGAATTGTGTCGATGAAGAGTTAGAAAAAATGTAAATACTTTTACAAAAAAGATAGGAGAAAAAATATGCAAGTAATTACAAGTAAAGAAAATGAAATTATAAAAAATATAAAAAAATTAAAAGAAAAGAAGTACCGTGACCAAGAAAATAAATTCTTAGTTGAGGGAATTAAAATGGTGCAAGAAGCTATTTATGAAAAAGCAAAGATATTAAAAATTGTAGTTTGTGAAGACTGTATTAATGATGGAACGATAAAACAAGAATTATTATATGAAATTGCAAAACAGGACTGTATATATGTTTCTGAAAAGGTATTTCAAAGTATAACAGAAGTAACAAATCCACAAGGAATTTTAGCAGTTATAGAAAAAGAAACAAAAGAAGAACAAATTTCATATGATGAAGATATTATTGTTGTACTAGATGGAATTCAAGATCCAGGAAATTTAGGGACAATTTTAAGAACAGTTGATAGCGTAAATTTAAAACAAATTATTCTATCAGAGCAAACAGCAGATCCATATAATCCAAAAGTAGTTCGTTCTACAATGGGGGCAATTTATAGAGTAAACATAGTAAGAAGTAAAAATATTTGCGATACATTAAAAAATATGAAAAAACATAAGTATGATATTGTAGCAACTTCTTTGCAAACAGATAAAACAATTTATGATATTGACTATAAAAAGAAAGTATTAGTAATTGGAAATGAAGCAAATGGAGTTTCAAGAGAAGTATTAGAATTATCAAATGAAAAAGTAAAAATTCCAATGCTTCGGAAAAACGGAAAGCTTAAATGCAGCAGTTGCAACAGGGATTATATTATATGAATATGTAAGAAAAAAATAAGAAAGAAAAATAATAAGGATGGACTAAAAAATTACTTAAAAAACTAGACATAATCAAAAATACGAATTATAATGTAATAGTGAAAAATAGCAATAAAAACAAATTAGAGGGTGAAAGATAATGAATAATCAATATAGAAACCATACATGTGGAGAATTAAATATAAAAAATGTAGGAGAAAAAGTAAAACTTGCAGGTTGGGTACAGAGAATTCGTAACTTAGGCGCTATGAAATTTATAGATTTAAGAGACGAAGATGGAATTACTCAAATAGTAATAAATGATAAAGAAGAATTAAAAGAAATTTCAAATCAACTTGTAACAGAATGCGTTATTTCTGTAGAAGGAAAAGTATTAGAGCGTTCAAATAAGAATACAAAAATTCCAACAGGGGAAATTGAAATAGAAGCAAGCACAATTACTATGCTTGGAAAATGTAAAAATGTATTACCATTTGAAGTAAATTCTGAAAAAGTAGATATTTCATCTGTAAAAGAAGATTTAAGATTACAATATAGATTTTTAGATTTAAGAAACGATAAAATTCATAAAAACATACTACTTCGTTCAAAAATTCTAAAATTCTTAAGAGATAAAATGGATGAATTAGGATTTAATGAAATTCAAACACCAATCTTAGCAAACTCATCACCAGAAGGAGCAAGAGACTTTCTAGTACCAAGTAGATTGCATAGAGGAGAATTTTATGCGCTTCCTCAAGCACCACAACAATTCAAGCAACTACTAATGGTATCAGGCTTTAATAAATACTTCCAATTAGCACCATGTTTTAGAGATGAAGACCCACGTGCAGATAGGGCACCAGGGGAATTCTATCAATTAGACTTTGAAATGGCTTTTGCGACTCAAGAAGAAGTATTTGAAGTATTAGAAGAAATATTTACATCTACATTTAAGAAATTTACAACATGGAAAGTAGATGAAGCACCATTTTTAAAAATTCCATATAAAGAAGCTATGGAAAAATACGGAATCGATAAACCAGACTTAAGAAATCCACTTATTATACAAGATGTAAGTAGCTTATTTGCAAATTCAGAATTCAACGCATTTAAAGGTAAAACAGTAAAAGCTATAGTAGTTCCAAATGGGGCTGAACAAGGAAGAAAATTCTTTGATAATATGACAGAATTTGCAAAAGAAGAAGCAGGAGCAGATGGCCTTGCATGGGTAAAACTAACAGAAGAAGGAGTAAGTGGAGGAATTGCAAAATTTGTTACAGAAGAAGTAAAACAAGGTTTAGAAAATTTAGGAGCAAAAACAGGAGATAGTATTTTCTTTGTAGCAGATGAAAAATTAGAAAAGGTTCAAAAAATAGCAGGTTTAGTACGTATAGAATTAGGAAAACGTTTAGACTTAATAGAAAAAAATTGCTATCGTTTCTGCTTTATAGTAGATTTCCCAATGTACGAATATAACGAAGAAGAAGAAAAAATAGACTTTAACCATAACCCATTTTCAATGCCACAAGGTGGAATGGAAGCTCTAAATGAAAAAGACCCACTAGAAATACTAGCTTACCAATATGACGTAGTATGTAATGGCTATGAAATGGCATCAGGAGCAGTAAGAAACCATGATCCGGAACTAATGGTAAAGGCTTTCAACATAGCAGGTTACAGTGAAAAAGAAGTTGAAACAAGATTTGGAGCATTATACAATGCATTCCAATATGGAACACCACCACACGCAGGAGCAGCACCAGGAGTAGATAGAATGATAATGCTTATTACAAATGAAGATAATTTAAGAGAAATAATAGCATTTCCAAAAAATAAGAAAGCAAGAGATGTTTTAATGGGAGCACCAAGCAGGGTAACAGAGGAACAATTAAAAGATGTTCATATTAAGTTAATAGAAGAATAAAAGAAAACAAGCCATCTAGAAAAAGATGACTTGTTTTTAGTTGCTCTTATTTTATGTAAATACGCAATGATTAAATGAGTATTGACAATAAGAATAAAAATGATAGAATAAAAATAGATTTATGAAAGGAAAATAAAGATGGCAGTAAAAGAAATAATAAAAAGTACAAATAAGTTGCTTAGAGAAAAATCAGAAGAGGTTAAAGAGATTAATGAGGAAATAAAAAACTTGATAATAGATATGGAAGACACACTAGAAAAATCAGGAGGAGTAGGTATTGCAGCAATACAAGTTGGTGTAGCTAAAAGAGTTGTTTTAATAAAAGTAAATAATAAAAAATATATTGTAATAAATCCTAAAATAATAAATTCTATAGGAGAACAAGATGATTATGAAGGTTGTTTATCAGTAAAAAAACAAAATTGTGTACTTATATTAGGAAAAGTAAAAAGAGCATTTATTGTAGAAGTAGAAGGTTTAAATGAAAATGGAGAAAAAATAAATATTATGGCAGAGGGCTTAACAGCAAGGGCATTTCAACATGAAATAGATCATTTAGATGGAATTTTGTATACAGATAAAATGTATGGTGAATTTAAAGAGATAAAAACAGAAGAAGAAAGAAAAGAATGGGACGAAAATAGGAATAAAGCAAAAAAAGGAAAAGTACTATTAGGAATGAGCGGAGGGGTAGATAGTAGTGTTTCTGCTATTTTACTAAAAGCACAAGGTTATGAAGTAATAGGTGCAACCATGAAATTATGGGAAGACAAACAAAATACAGAAATAGACGGGGGATGTTGTAGTTTTAGTGCAGTAAATGATGCAAAAAGAGTTTGCGATAAACTAGATATACCACATTATACTTTAAACTGTAAGAAAGACTTTGAAAAATATGTAATAGATGATTTTATAAACTGTTACAAATGCACAAAAACACCGAATCCATGTATAGAATGTAATCGTTATTTAAAGTTTGGCACATTTTATAAAAAAGCAGTAGAACTAGAATGTGATTACATATCAACAGGTCACTATGCAAAAGTAGAATATTCAGAAAAATATAATCAATATGTATTAAAAAAATCTGATTCAGAAAAGAAAGATCAAACATATTTCTTATATAGTATATCAAAAGAAGTTTTACCTCAAATGATATTTCCATTACAAGATTTTAAAGATAAAAATGATATAAGGAAAATTGCAGAAGAGCATGAACTAGAAGTGGCACACAAAAAAGATAGCCAAGAGGTATGCTTTATACCAGATAATAATTATGGTAGTTTTCTAGAAAGAAATTTAGAAAAATTACCTCCAAAAGGAAACATAGTTTTAAAAGATGGAACAGTTTTAGGAAAGCATAAAGGCTTAATTTATTATACAATAGGACAAAGAAAGGGATTGGGAATAGCTTACAAAGAGCCATTATATGTTATAAAATTAGATAAAGATAAAAATGAAGTAGTAGTAGGAGAAGAAAAAGAATTATATGCAAAAGAATTAATAGCAAATGAATTAAACTTTTTATTAGATATTGATTTATCAAAACCAATTGAAGTTATGGCAAAAGTAAGATATCGTGCTAAAGAGGCAAAAGCTATATTAGAAATTAAAGAAAATGATGAAGCAAAGCTAATATTTGAAGAACCACAAAGGGCTATTACTCCAGGACAATCAGTAGTATTTTATATAGATGATATAGTACTTGGTGGAGGAAAAATAGTTTAGTACAGAAATAAGCCGTTCAAACTTCTAAAAAATAATAAATTTATTTCGTTCCTCGGCTTCCATTGCGTGTTTTAACAAATTCTAAAAATATAGCAAATGAGCCTCTCCGATACGCTTTGCTACGCACCCTCATTTGCTGTATTTTAAAAATTTGTAAAACCCACTCCAGTCGCATTCGTCTCTACATAAATTTATTATTTTTTAGAAGTTTGAACTACTCTATATAAAATTTGTTTTGCAAAACAAATTTTCGTAAAAATCATTGACATATATTGTAGTTAATGTTAAAATAATTTTACAAAAATTCAAGAAAGAGGTGGTAGAATGCAAGAAGAAAATTCTAAGGCAGACATCTCAATTGAAGAAATAAATGTAATTTTAAATGAACTAAAAAATGGACAAGAGATTTTGTCTAATCAAACACAAAAGAATTTTAAAGAAATTATGAAGAAACTAATGAAAATGCAAGAATATAATGAAATAAGTGATATGACAAATCAAGTATTTGAAATGAGGTTGTCCAACATCGAAGATTTTCTATTTCGCTTAGAAGGTTACATACGAAATCAAAAAAAATAAAATTATAAAATACCAAGAATTTTTATCTTGGTATTTTATAATTTATTACAATTCATAGCTTTAGAATTTAGTGTATTAAATGTATAGTATAAAAAAATAATATATACTATACATTTTTGCTTTTATAA
>X128_Alpine_Marmot__coassemble_29_pt1 | contig 9307 bp, 13 predicted proteins | sample X128_Alpine_Marmot__metabat2_high_PE_001 | metagenome-assembled genome bin X128_Alpine_Marmot | reverse complement strand
TTGCTCTTGCTACAATTTCTTCATTAAATGGCCATAAATCTTCTAATGAACCTCCTCCTCTTGCAAGAATTAATACATCTGCTAATTTTTCTTCATTCATTATTTCTATTGCTTTTGCTATTTTTTCTGCTGCACCTTGACCTTGTACTGGAACTGGAAATAGCCTTATGTATACATTTGGATTTCTTCTCGTAGATACATTTATAATGTCTCTTATTACTGCCCCTGTATTAGAAGTTAAAACTCCAATACATTTTGGCATAAATGGTATTTCTTTTTTATGAGACTTATCAAATATTCCCTCTTGTTCTAATTTCGCTTTTAACCTTTCATATTCTGCATGTAAGTCCCCTATTCCTTCTTGCTTAATCGCTTTTGCATATATTTGATAAACTCCATCTCGTTCAAAAACAGATACAGTTCCTAAAATTATTATTTTCATTCCATCCTTTGGAACAAAATTTAAATGAGAGGTATAAGTTTTAAACATAACACATTTAATAAGAGAGTTTTCATCTTTTAACGTAAAGTACATATGACCTGTATAATGATGCTTAAAGTTTGAAATCTCTCCTTTTACTAATACATTATTTAAAAATTCATCCTTTTGAAATTTTTCTTTTACGTAGGTATTTAATTCTGTAACTGTTATTGGATGATATTCCATTTTGTTTTACTCCTCTTCAGCTAATTTTTTATCTTTTACAATGCTTGCTAATATTCCATTTACAAAAGATTTAGAAGAGTCTTCTCCATATCTTTTTGCAAGTTCTACTGCTTCATTTATTGCTACTTTATATGGTAATTTTAAGTAAATTAATTCATATATTGCCACTTTTAAAATTGCAAGATCTATTTTTGCAATTCTATTTATTGTCCATTTTTCCTTTAAATTGCTTTGTATTATCTCTTCAATCTCGTCGCTATTTTTAATTAATCCTTCAAAAATTGTTTTTATATACTTTTTTTTCTCTTCTTCTATATCATTTTCTTCAAAGAATAAATCCATTTGCTCTTTATCCATCGTATTTTGGATTTCAAGACTATATATTAATTTGAATGCTAATTCTCTTGCCTCTGTTCGTTTCATATTTTCCCCTTTTTATAATCTATCAATAAAATTTTTTAATTTTTCCTTTACTTCATCTTTGTTTATTTGTATAAAATTTCCTACATAAATTCCCATGCAGACTAATATAATTCCTATAATTAGTTTATAAAATCCTGTACATAATATTAAAATTGCAATTAATGCTCCTATAATTGCTCCTCTATATTTCATTAAAAAATCTTTTATTTCTTTCATGTTCACACCTCTTTTATGTATTTTTATTTATTCTAAACCTTGTTCTGGTTGTGACTGTAATTCTTTAACACTAATATTTACTTCTTTAACTTCTAAATCAGATGTATTTTTAATCGCTGATTTTATTTTTGTTTGAAGATTATTTGATAATTCTTTAATAACTGCATTTTCCTTTACGTTTAAAGTTACATATACTTTTAAATTCTTTTCTTCATCTAATACAATTTTAGAAGAAGCATCTTGTGCACTGTCAAAACCTTTTACTACATTATTTACTAATTCTTCTAATGTTGTTTTTGATATTACTAATTGTCCATCAGAATTTTGTAATAATATACCATCTTTTATTCCATTGATTTGATTTGTATCTGATGTAAAAAATATGCATTTTATTGCTAGTAATATACATACTACTGAAATTCCTAATATTATGTTTGTTGTAACTGCATCATTTAATACTATTTTTGTAATATCATATACTGTTTCTGGTGATAACCATCCAAATATTATTAAGCATAATATAATTGATAGTATTAGCACCAAGTTTGAAAATAATATTAATCCTATTTTATCCAAAATTTTCATATTTTTCTCCTCCGTTTTCTTTTACAAAGGGTGCGGATATTCCGCACCCCGCTTTTTTACATTTTATTCTTCTGTTTTTATTTCTTCTACTTCTTCTTTTTCTTCTGTGTTAACACCTTGAACATGTACATTTACTTCTACTACGTTTAAACCTGTCATTGTTTCTACTGCTTTTTTTACTCTATTTTGAATTTCAAATGCTACATCTGGAATTCTAACACCATATTCTACAATAATATTAACATCTATTTTAGTATCTTTCTCTCCTACTTCTACTTTAATTCCTTTTGCTAGGTTTTTCTTTCCACTTAATACTTCTGTAATTCCACCTGCAAATCCTCCTGCCATTTCTGCTACTCCAGATACTTCTGATACAGCAACACCTGCAATAACAGCAACAACATCGTCTGCTATTTTTATTTCGTTATTATCACTTGATAATGCGATTTCTCCATTTTCTACTACTTCTTCTTTTACTTCTTTATTTTCGTTTTCCATAATAAAAACCTCCTTATTTTTTATCTTTTAGTGCAATGTTTTTTGATATTATAAGTGTACCAATATCTTTTGTTTTTTACAACAGTTTTAAGAAAAAATTTACTTAAAATTTATAAATAAAACCAGTTATGATATTTCATAGCTGGTTTTATTCGTTATTTTATATTTTTAAGCCCGTCCCTATAATATAAAATTATTCTAAGATTTCTCCTGCCATGATTTCGTTTCCTCTTAAGAAGTCAACTGCAGGCATTCTCTTTGCATTTTCTCCTTGAATTTCTATTACTTCTATAATACCTTCATTTGCTTTAATAAATAATCCTTTTTTATCATTTGCAAATAGAATGGTTCCTGGTTCTACATCCTTTAATTTAAATAAATATTCTTCTAATTCAGGAAATAATGTTACTAATTCTTCTTCTGTTCTTACTTTTACTTTCCAAAGTTTTATTTTCTTTCCATTTAAAAATGTATAAGCTCCCATTATTGGATTTAAGCCTCTTACCAAATTATGAATTTCTCTTGCTGTTTTTTCCTCCCAATTTATTTTTGCCATTTCTTTATTTAGCATTGGAGCCATTGTAAAATTATCACTTTGTTTTGTTCTTGTAACTGTTCCTTGTTCTATTTTCTTTAATGTTTCTACTAGAAGATTTTCTCCCATTTTAGATAATCTATTCCAAAGCTCTCCTGTTGTTTCTTCTTCATCAATTTTTGTTTTTTCTATTTCTATTATATCTCCTGTATCCATTCCAATATCCATATACATGGTTGTTACACCTGTTTCTTTATCTCCATTTAATACTGCCCATTGAATTGGTGCTGCTCCTCTGTATTTTGGAAGAATAGATGCATGAACATTTATACATCCATATTTAGGGATATCTAAAATTTCTTTTGGTAAAATCTTTCCATAAGCTACTACACAAATAACATCTGGATTTAATTTTTTAATTTCATCGATAAATTCTGTATTGTTTCTTACTTTTTCAGGTTGATAAACAGGAATGTTTTTTTCTATTGCATATTCCTTAACAGGTGGTGCTATCATTTTCATTCCTCTTCCTTTTGGTTTATCTACATTTGTAATAACACCTATTACATTATAATTTGCCTCTATTAAACTTTTTAAAGATTCTAATGCAAAATCTGGTGTTCCCATAAATAAAACATTTAGCATTTTTCTTTCCCTTCTTTGGAAATTTTTAGAACGCGTCCCTAAAATTTCCATAATGTGAATATTTTTTATAATTGTGGATAAGTTTTCCACACTTTGGAAATTTTAAGACACGTCCCTAAAATTTCCAAAGAATTAGTTTTCTTTTGGTTCTACATATTCTAAAGTTCCTGGAATCATTTTATCAATAAAAACAATTCCATTTAAGTGGTCTATTTCGTGGCATAGTGCTTGTGCTAATAGATCTTTTGCATGTAGTTTTACTTTCTTTCCATTTTCATCTAAAGCTTCTACTGTTACTTCTTTTGGTCTTATCATTCTTGCATATTTATTTGGAAAACTTAAACATCCTTCTTCTACTTCTTGCTCTCCTTTTTCTTTTATTATTATTGGATTTACCAATTTAATTGGTCCTTTTTCATCATATAAATCTATAACAATTACTCGTTTTAGAATTCCTACTTGTACAGCTGCTAAGCCTACACCATTGTATTTATGCATAGTTTCTACCATATCGTCTAATAATTCTCTTATTTTATCATCTACTACTTCTACTTCTCTAGATTTCTTTTTTAGTATTTCGTCTCCTTCTTCTCTGATATTTCGAATTGCCATTTTTATTTTCCCCCTATCAATTCCATTGGGGACGTTTCCTTTTGGTTAATCTGTCCCTAATGGTATTTTTTTTTGAATTAATACTCCAAAAGGGACAGATTAACCAAAAGGAAACGTCCCCAATGGAGCATCACATCATGTTTGCTGGATTTATTTCTATTATTTGTCTTATTTCTTTTTTGCATTCATTTTGTTTTAGTGCATCATGTAATAATTGATTTATTTGTTCATTATATAGACATTTTATAATCATACGCCAGCGATATTTATTTTTTATTTTATCTATTGGTGCTGGAACTGGGCTGTATAGTAAAACTCCTATTTTTTCTGAAATAATTCTCTCTTTTAAATATTTATGTACTTTTTTTGCTTGTCTTATAACTTCTTGCTCTTTTGAAGAGCTAAATCCAATTACTATTATATCGCAAAATGGTGGATACTTCAACTGTTTTCTTATTCCTATTTCACTATTATAAAATTCCTTATAATCTTGAGTTTTCGCTTGTTCTATTGCTAAACTATCTGGATTATAGGTTTGAATAATAACCTTTCCTTCTAAGTTTTCTCTTCCTGCTCTTCCTGCTACTTGAGTTAATATTTGGAAGGTTCTTTCATTTGCTCTAAAGTCTTCTATATTTAGTGAACTATCTGCTGCAATTACACCAACTAACGTTACATTTGGAAAATGATGCCCTTTTACTACCATTTGCGTTCCTATTAGGATATCTATATTTTCATTTTTGAATTTGTTTAAAATTTCTTCATGTGAATTCTTTTTAGTTACTGTATCTACATCCATTCTAATAGTTGTTGCATTTGGAAATAACCTTTGTACCTCTTGCTCTAATTTTTGTGTTCCAGTTCCAAAATAGCGAATATTTGAACTTTCACATTTTGGGCAAGTCGTAACTTTCTTTTCTTCATAACCACAATAATGACATTTTAGTTTGTTTTGTTTTAAATGATATGTCATTGTAATATTACAATTTTTGCATTTTATGGTGTAACCACAATCTCTACACATTATAAATGTAGAGTACCCTCTTCTATTTAAAAATAATATTGTTTGATGTTTTTTTTCTAAGTTTTTTTGTATTTCTTCTTGAAGTTTTGCACTAAACATTGAATGATTTCCTTTTGCAAGTTCTTCTCTTAAATCTATAATTTCTACTTCTGGAAGATGTGAAAAATTTGCTCTTTTTGTTAATTGTAGCAATTCTAAATCTCTATTTTGTGCCTTATAAAACGTACCCATGTCTGGTGTTGCACTTCCTAATACTAATGGACATGAATTTTCTTTTGCTAATATGCTTGCTATTTCTTTTGCATTGTATTTAGGCGTCATTTCAGATTTATAAGAACTATCATGTTCTTCATCAATAATGATTAAGCCTAAATTTTTAAGTGGTGCAAATATTGCAGACCTTGCACCTATTACTATTTTCACATCACCCTTAATTATTCTATTCCATGCATCGTAACGTTCACCTATTGATAGCTTGCTATGAAGTACTGCTATTTCTTCTTTTCCAAATCTCGCAATAAATCTATCTACCATTTGTGGTGTTAATGAAATTTCTGGAACTAGCATTATGCTTGTTCTTCCTTCTTTTATTACTTTTTCGATTGCTTGCAAATATATTTCTGTTTTCCCGTGATCCTGTTACTCCAAATATTAAAAATTCTGAATGCATCCTATCTTCTATTGCCTCTTCTATTTTGTTATATGCTTTTTGTTGTTCTTCAGTTAATTTTAATTTTTCTGTTTTTGGAATATCTTTATTTAAAAATGGATTTCTATCCACTTGTTCCTCTACTATTTCTATATAGCCGTTTTTCTCCAAGGTTTTTATTATTGCTCTTGATGTTTCTGTAAATATTTCTAGATCTGAAATTGTAATTGCGTCATTTTTCATTAAGAAACGTAATATTCGAATTTGTTTTTCTGATTTTATTTTACCTTCTTCTATTTCAAATTCAATTTCGTCTTCATCTTTTTTTAAATATACAAAGTTATTTGTTTTTTCTTTTATTCTATTTTCTATATTTTTAGCTTTTGTTCCTGGTGGCAACATTAATTTTATAGAATCTGATAAGTTACAGAAGTATCTTTTTGAAATCCATTTTGCAAGTTTTATTTTTTCTTCATTTAAAAATGAATTTTCTTCAAATGATTTAATTTCTTTTGTTTCATATAATGACTCTTCTTTAAATCCTAATACAAACCCTTCTTCTAATGTTTTTCTTCTTCCAAAAGGCACTAAAACACGATTACCTATTTTTATTTTTTCTTGCATTTCAACTGGCACTTTATAATCAAATGTTTTATCTAAATCTTTTGCGTTTGAATTTATAATAATTTCAGCAATCATGTTTTTTCTCCTTTCTTTTTTTATTTTCTACAAGTATATCAAAAAAATAAGAAAGAAACAATAATAAAAATGTAATTCTTTCATTCTACAATAACTTATAAAAAGCTAAAAATCCAGTTTCAAAATTGAACCTGGATTTTTAGCTAGAGAATAATCTTCTTACTTCCATGTAATACCCTCTTCCATATTTAGTTTTTGTCCTTTTTTTGGTAGAACTTCAATTTGTCACACAGTCTGTTTTGTTCTACATTTACAACATGTGACAAATCTGACATAGTAGAGATTTCAGAAATATCAGACTTTTCTCCTATTACTAACCGGCAAATTACTTTTTCTCCGGCTCCAATGCTTAACATTGCTTCTCTACGGTTGATTTCTTCATACTGACTTAAATCAATGTTTTTAGCCATTGTTTTCCTCCTTCTTTGAGTGCCATTAAATCTTATTACGAGATTTAATATGTTATTTTTTGCTACATTTATATTTTACCACTTTTTACATTTTATGTCAATTGTAAAATGTGAATTTTTATAAATTTAAAGAAGACTCAATCTTTTGAGTCTTCTTCTTTTCAGGAGAGCTAATCTTCTACTCCTAAGTAGTTTTTCTTGCATCGACAAGATGCACATTTGTTAGACATCGGTATTCCTTTACACTTATCGTGTATTGCTACTATACATCCGTCTACAAAACAGTCAGTTTTTACAGGTTTGTCTTTCAAAATTGCTTTTGGTCTAGCCTTTGTTGCCATTAAATATTCCTCCTGAATTATATATTTTTTATTTCGCCTTGGCGAAATCTATTATTATTATATCATACTTTCCATAACATTGCAAATTTAAAACTCTGTCTCTTTTAATTTATACTCATTTTCAATAATAGTTTGTATAATTTGAACACTTTTTTCTAAGTTATTATTTTTAATTACATAGTCATACATATCTTTTCTAGATTCTTCATAATCAAATCTATTTAAACGCAATGTTATTTCTTTTCTGCTTGGTTTATCTACTCTTTTTTCAAGTCTTTTCATTAATACTTCTTTTGGAACTCTTAAAAATATAGTGATTACTTTTGTATCTTGTTTTAATAAATTAATTAAGTTTTCTACACCATTTACATCTATGTCTTTTACTATTATTTTTCCACTTTGAATTTTTTCGTTCATTAGTTTTCTTGAAGTACCATAATAGTGTTCGTGGTGAACATTGTACTCATATAATTCATTATTATTTATCATTTCTTCGAACTCATTAGTAGTTACAAAATTGTATGTTTGACCTGGTATATCTCCTTCTCTTATTGGTCTATCTGTATAAGATGGAAGTGATACTACATTTTCCATTCTTTTTATTAATTCTTTTTTTATTGTATCTTTTCCTGCTCCTGATACTCCTGATAATAATACTAACATTTTCTCATCCCTCTTCTTCATAAATTTTAAAGGCATGTTTATTGTTCTACATGCCTTATTTTTTATTCTTCAATTTTTACTTTACCTTCTGCTATTTCATTTGCAGCAATAGTAACTGGTGATTCCTCACACTTTTTATCTGTTAACTTTTCACTTCCATTTGAAATTTGTCTAGCTCTTTTTGCAGTTGCAATTACTAATCTAAATTTACTATCTGTTTTCTTTAGTAATTCAGCTGTTGTTGGTTCTACCATCATAATTTTATTCCTCCTTATTTCTAGTTAATTACTTAAAACATTTTTATTCGTCAATTTCGACATCTTTATCTAGTCTACTTGCTACTGTCTCTGGTTGAACAGCAGATAAAATAATATGATTAGAATCCATAATAACAACTGCTCTTGTTCTTCTTCCACAAGTAGCATCTACTGCTGTTCCATTTTCTTTTGCTTCTTGCACTATTCTTTTAATTGGTGCAGATTCCGGACTAACAATAGCTATTATTCTATTTGCTGATACAATATTACCAAATCCTATATTTATTAATTGCATAAGATTCCTCCTTTATTCTATGTTTTGAACTTGCTCTCTTATATCTTCTAATTCAGTTTTTATATTTATTACTAAATTTGTGATATCTAAACTTCCTGATTTAGAGCCTATAGTATTTGTTTCTCTATTCATTTCTTGAATTAAAAAGTCTATCTTTTTTCCTATTGGACTTGTTTCTTCTAACATATTTTTAAATTGTATAATATGACTTCTTAATCTAGTAATTTCCTCTTCTACAGAGCACTTATCCGCATATAATACAACTTCCATAGCAAGTCTAGATTTATCAACAATATCTGTTTTTAGAATTTCTTTTACTCTTTCTTCTAATTTTACTATATATTCTTCTACAAGTCTAGTAGAATATTCAGAAATTTTTTCAACTTTTTCTTTTACTCTTTCTATTCTTGTATTTAAATCTTCTTTTATTTTATTTCCTTCTTTTTCTCTCATAGAAATAAAATTATTAATTGCTTCTTGCACACATTCTAATAATTCATGTTCTATTACTTCTTCATCATCAGATGTTTCCTTTAATGTTAATACATCTGGTAGCTTTGTTATCTCTGTTACTGGAATATTCATATTTAAATTATTTTCTTCTGCTATTTTTTTAAATTCTTTTATATATTCTTTAACTAGTTCTCTATTTACTATAACTTCTTTTCCTTCTTCACTATAATTTTCAAAAGTTATATATACATCTATTTTTCCTCTTGCTATTATAGAACCAATTTGTTTTTTTATTTTTTCTTCTATGTAACTTAAACTTCTAGGAAGTTTTATAG
>X128_Alpine_Marmot__coassemble_28_pt1 | contig 9423 bp, 12 predicted proteins | sample X128_Alpine_Marmot__metabat2_high_PE_001 | metagenome-assembled genome bin X128_Alpine_Marmot | reverse complement strand
ATATATTTAATGTATAAAAGGAAAATGCCTAAATATGTAAATAGATATTGGAAAAATGTAAAAAATATATTTACAAATAAAAAAATTATGATAAAATGTAGATATAAAAAGTACACAAAGGAGAATAAGTAAAAATGACAAAAACTGAAAGCCTTGATGCTGTACACACAGGTAACTTATTAAACAAAAAAGGTGGGAACACCTTTATTAATAATGAAAAAAGATAGATTGAATTGATAGAGAAATCAATTTAGGCTGTCTTTTTTGCGTGTCTATTTACTTGTTCAAAGATAATTAAATTAGTAAATAATTGTCTATAAAGGTTTATAAGAAACCTAAAAAACTAAATATAAAAAAATGGGAGAGAAAAAAAGTGAAAAATGAAGAAAGTTTAAAAAGAAGGGAAAAAGTAAGCAAAATGATAGGGAAAAACGAAAATATAAAAGAAAATAAAGGCATTATCTTAAAAGAAAGCAAAGGTATAACTTTAATTTCCTTAGTAGTAACCATTGTAGTACTTATAGTTCTAGCAGGTATTACAATAACATTTTTATTAGGAAATAATAGTGTAATCAAAAAAGCATCAGATGCAAGAGAGGAAACTCAGAAACAATCTGCAACTGAAATAATGAATTTAAAAATAACAAATGTGCAGATTGCTGGATACGCAGAAAAACAAAGAATGCCAACTTTAAAAGAACTCGCTGATAATTTCTGTGATGATAATGACTTTGAATATGTTCAAGAGACAAGTAAAATTGCAAGTTTAATAAAAATAAGTAACGAAAATCCAACTTCAATTTATACAAAATTAAAAAACTATCCTTATGAATTTGAAATTAACTCTTCTTTACAACTTGCGAGTATAGATGGGATAAAAATTGCAAGTAATAGTGATGATAATACAATTAATTATAAAGCAGGAATTGTAACAATTCCATCATGTGATAAAAATGGTTCGGTGACTAAGAATGTAACATTTGAAAAACCTTTTTCTGACACAAATTATGCTATTACTGTAACTTCTTCATTTGCTGGAAGTTATTGGGCTCAAGCAAGTTATACCGTTACAAATAAAACAGTAAATGGATTTACTATTGTAATGTTCGAGTGGCATGGGACAAAGCCAGCACATGATGTTTATTGGATGGCAATACCTTATAAAAATTAATAACATATTAATAATAGTAAATAGTAAAAAATCAAGTATATTAGAGTATAAGAAGGATTGAAAGTTGTAAATAACCTGTATATAAAAATTATTATTTGATAATAAAAAAAGCAAGCTAAAATAAAAATTTAAGCTTGTTTTTTAATTATTCTTGTATATTATCAGCTTCCTCTTGTGACAAATACCCATACTCTACCATAGAACGAATAACTTTACCTTGTCTACTCTTTGCTAAATCTGGGTTAATAGTAGGAGCATAAACAGAAGGAGCGTTTGGAACACCAGCAAGTAACGTCGCTTCATATAAGCTTAAATCTTTTGGCTCTTTTTTGTAATATCCATTTGATGCTTCTCTAATGCCATAATAGCCTTCACCAAAATAAATAGTATTAATATAAAATTCTAAAATATCATCTTTAGAATAATTTTTTTCTAAATCTATAGCTACAAAAACTTCAGCTATTTTTCTAGAAACAACATCATCCTCTGTTATAAAGTACAAATTCTTAGCTACTTGTTGAGTAATTGTGCTACCACCTTCATTTAATTCTTTTGACTCAATATTTGAAACAATAGCTCTACCAATAGCAATAATATCAATTGCACCATGGTCTTTAAAACGATGGTCTTCAACTGCAACAATAGCATTTAAGTAGTATTCAGGAACATTATCTATAGAAAGATATGTATCATTACTCTTTATTTCTGCAATCCTTTCAGATAAACTTTTTTCACTTATAGTTGTTTTATATAATTTATAGCCATTTAATATAACAACAGAGCTAACTATTATAATTACTATTAAAATAAATAGAATTAATCTTTTAATAAATTTCATTAAAAAACCTCCTAAATCTTTCTTTAAAAACATTATACAATATAATTATAAAAAAGGACAAATTTTTTTATTAAAAATTTATTAAGATATAATTGAAAAAAATAAAACAATGCTATATAATTATAAAAACAAAGGAAAAGGGATGTGATATACAATGAATAAAAAAGGAAATATACAAATACCTCTTATTTTAATCGTAGTAATTGTAATACTTGCAATTGTAATATTAGTAGGAGTACTATTAAATACAAATAGAAAAAAACAAACTATAGAAAATAAATTAATAGAAAATACAGTTAACGAAGTAATAGAGGAACCACAAGAAGAAAATTATGAAAAATATGATGAAGGAATTGCAAAAAAAGAACTTCCAAAAATTGAAGAAGGAATTATAGCACAAGAAAATTCCACTATAGATGGAAGAATACCTTCATTTTATAATCCAATAATACCAAAAGGATTTAAAGCAATTACAAATAAAGAAGATAGTACAATAGATATTAAGGCAACATGGGGAGAGCAAAATGCTTATCTATATGGTTTAGTAATAGAAGATAGTAATCAAAATCAATTTGTATGGATTCCTGTAGAGAACATGGAGTTATTTAAAACAACAAATTGGCAAAAAAATGAAGCAAAAGAAACAATAGATTCTACATATGTTGAGCCAACGGATGAAATAAAAGATGATTATTATAAAATGTACTATAAAGTAAAAAAATATAGTGGATTTTATGTAGGAAGATATGAAACAGGAGATATAGATTCACAAACTACTAGAACAGAAGTTAAGAATTCAGATAATATAGGAATAAGAAAAAATTTAGTTGCATATAATTATATACCATTTAATATATCAACTATAAATAAACGTGAGATAACAGGAGCTAAGGAATTAGCAAAGAAATTTGAGAAAAATAATTCATACGAAACTGTAAATGCTTCTGTAATGTATGGTGTGCAATGGGATAGCATGTTAAGATTTATAAAAAGTGATACTAATAATGTTAACGATAGCATTACATGGGGAAATTATCCAGTATCTATATTGGAATTTAAAGATGCTTTAGGAAATATATATCAAAAGAAAAATACAGATGTATATTTATTAAGGACAGGTTCAAGTGAACAAACTAAAACCAAAAATATATATGATATAGCAGGAAATGTTGCAGAATGGACAATGGAAACAACAAAAAATAATGTAAATATAGCAAGAGGAGGCTCATATGTATCAACTATAGGTCAACTTGCAGCGTCTCGTTATGCATATCAAAATAATATAGCAAATAATAGTATAGGATTTAGAATTAGTTTATATGTAGACTAAAAAACAAACGTTAGGGGGGTAACCCTAACGTTTGTTTTTTATATTAAAGTATAATACAAATTAATCCTCCACTACCTTCATTAACAATACGTTCCAATGTTTCTTGTAATTTTTCTTGTGCATCTTCTGGCATTCTACAAAGTTTATTTTGAAGTCCTTCATTTACAAGTTCATGTAAACTTTTTCCGAAAATGTTTGATTCCCAAATTTTTTGTGGATCTGACTCAAATTCTGAAAGTAAATAATTTACTAATTCTTCAGATTGTTTTTCACTGCCAACAATTGGAGAAACTTCTGTCTCAATATCAGCTCTTATCATATGTATAGAAGGAGCTTTTGCTTTTAATTTTACTCCAAAACGAGAGCCTTGTTTTACCATTTCTGGTTCATCTAAAATTAGTTCATCCATAGAAGGTGTTACAATACCATATCCTTTTGCTTTTACTTCTTCTAGTGCATATGAAACTTTATCATATTCTTTCTTTGTACTAGCAAGAGTTGTGATAGTAGAAAATAAATCACCTTCATTTGAAATTTTTACACCAGATATTTCTGTTAAAACCTTATAGAATAAATCATCCATTAATTGAACAGATATATTAACAGATCCATTTCCTAATAATATTTCATCTACTATTGTTTTATTAATAATTTCTGTTTTTTGAATTTTAGATATACCAATATCTATTTGTTTTAACAGACGAACATCTTTAAAGGCATCTTTTATTTCAGAATATAATTCTTTTCTTAACCAATGATCGTAAGATAAACTATCTACCCAACGAGGAAAATTCAAATTAATTCTTTCAATAGGAAATTCATATAAAATTTTATCAAAGATATTATTAATATCATCTAAATTTAAAGTAGAACAATCAGTAGGTATTACAGGAACAGAGTATTTTTCTTCTAATTTTCTTGCTAAAGATTTTGTATATTCAGAATTACAATCAGCTGAATTAAGAACAATTACAAAAGGTTTGTTTAAAGCTTTCAATTCGTCTACAACTCTTGCTTCTGCATCAATATAATCCTCTCTTGGAATATCTGTTATAGTTCCATCAGTAGTTACTAAAATACCAATTGTAGAATGTTCTTCAATTACTTTTTTAGTTCCCATTTCAGCAGCTTGTTCAAAGGGAATTTCATCTTCATTCCAAGGTGTTTTAACCATTCTAGGCATATCATCTTCTAAATAGCCAATAGCATTATCAACCAAATAACCTACACAATCTACCATACGAGCTTTTAATTTAATATTTTCTCCAAGTACAATTTCGACTGCTTCATTAGGAATAAATTTTGGCTCTGTAGTCATAATTGTTCTTCCAGAAGCACTTTGTGGCAATTCATCCAAAGCTCTTTCTCTTTTGTATTCATTATCAATGTTAGGGATAACTAAAAGATCCATAAAACGCTTTATAAATGTAGATTTTCCAGTTCTGACTGGTCCAACAACCCCAACATAGATATCCCCATCTGTACGTTTTGCTATATCTTGATATACTGATAAATTTTCTTCCATGAAAATAGATACCTCCTTAAAAATGTTTGTACTAATAAACTTGTTTAATTAATGTATATTAGATATTTTTTGACTTATGACTAAATTAATAAAATAATTGAACAAATTTATAATATATGGTAATATGATAATATAAAAAATAAGAAAGGAGGGTGTTAGCAAATTAAAAAGCTAACATGAATAAAAATGGAAAATTATCAGAAAGCATTAGAAATATTAAAAAAGTATAAACAAGAAAAAATACTAAAGCAATTAGAAAAATATAAAAGTAAAGAATTAATAAATCAAGTTTTATCTATCAATTTTGAACAAATTGAAGATTTAAAAAAAGAGATAGGAAAAGAAAAACAGTATCAAAATGATATAATAGAACCAATATCATGTGTAGATACTAATGTTTTAAATAAAGAAGAAAAAGAGAATTATCAAACCATAGGAAAAGAAGTTATATCAAAAGGCAAATATGCAGTAGTAACAATGGCAGGTGGGCAACGGAACAAGGCTTGGACATAAGGGACCAAAAGGGACTTTTTTAATAGATGTAAAGCCTAAGTCAAAGTATTTATTTGAAATATTAGCAAATACGCTAAATAGAGCAAATGAAAAATATAATACAATTATTCCATGGTATATAATGACAAGCCGAGAAAACAACGAAGAAACAATTAACTTTTTTAAAGAAAAAGAATATTTTGGTTATCCAAAAGAAAAAATTACTTTTTTTGTGCAAGGAGAACTGCCATTAATAGGAGAAGATGAACAGTTTTTATTAGATAAGGAAGGAAAAATACAGTTTGCCTCTGATGGAAATGGAAGTATATATCGTTCTATGAAAGAAAAAGGAATTCTAGAAGATATGAAACAAAAACAAGTAGAATGGGTATATATTTGCTCAGTTGATAATGTTTTATTACAAATGGTAGAGCCAATATTACTAGGATTAACAATAAAGCAAAATAATCAAATTGCATCAAAAACAATTGTAAAGAAAAATCCTGAAGAGAGAGTAGGGGTATTTTGCAAGAAAAATGGAAGACCATCTGTAATAGAATATACAGAATTACCAACAGAAATGGCAAAAGAGATAGATGAGAATGGAGAGCTTATTTTTGGAGAGGCACATATCATGTGTAACTTATTTTCTTTAAATGCTATAGAAACTATTGCAAAAAAGACTCTGCCATATCATATTGCATTTAAGAAAATTAATCATTATATAGAAGGAAAATTAATAGAGCCAAAAGAACCTAACTGCTATAAATTTGAAGCATTCATTTTTGATAGTTTTCCTTTTTTTGAAAACATTACATTACTTAGAGGAAAAAGAGAAGAGGACTTTGCACCAGTAAAAAATAAAGAAGGAAATGATAGTCCAGAAACTGCGATAGAGTTGTACAATAATTATTGGAAATTTTAGGGACGGGTCTTAAAATTTCTGATTTGTGGAAAACTTTTTTGATTAGTCACATTTTATACACAATCAACTAATAGTTATCCACATTTTGGAAATTTTAAGACCTGTCCCTAAAATTTCATTTTGTTTCCTAAAACTATTTAAAAAACACTACATTTGTTGTTCGCCAGGTAAGAAATAGTCAACAACACCGTAAATAACAGCTCCTATAATAGCAGCCATCCAAGAAATTGTATATCCTGCTACAAAGTATTGTGTTACATATAAAATAATAGCAGAAAGTACAAATCCTACAAAACCCTTACCAAATGAACTAGCATGAAGTCCAGTAAATTTTACAATTAGATAATCTATTATAGTAAGAACGATAGCTGCTGCAACTAATGTCCAAAAATTAGCAATATGAAATCCAGGTGTAAAGAATGCTGTAATTGAAAGTACAATTGCTGCAGTTACAAGTCTACCAATAATTTGCCAAACAGTGCTAGTATTATTTCTTGATTGACTATGAGTTTGATTTTCTGACATAACAAAACCTCCTTATTTGAAAATTTGCAATTAAAATTACAATTTACATGGTTTTATAATGTTATTATTAACATCTTTCTTTAAAATATACAAAAAGTGAATAAATCATAGAAAAATGCAAAAAATAAAATTAAAACTAAGTATTAAGAAGGAGAAATTTATGCTTTTAACATTTACTAGAACTATCATTTTATACATAATTGTATTAATTGTTATGCGTTTTATGGGAAAAAGAGAAATAGGGCAACTTCAACCTTTTGAACTTGCTATTTCAATTATGATTGCAGATTTAGCAACTATTCCTATGGCAGAACCAGGAATTCCTATTACTAATGGTATTATTCCTATTTTAGGTTTATTAGTTATGCATTTGTTGATTTCTGTTATTAATTTAAAAAGTATAAAAATACGAGAAATTATTTGTGGAAAGCCTTCTATTTTAATTTATCGTGGTAGAATTCAAGAAGAAAACATGAAAAAAGAACGTTTTACTATCAATGAACTAGAAGAAAGATTACGTGGAGATAATATTTTTAATATAGGGGATGTAGAATATGCAATTTTAGAAACGAGTGGACAAATTAGTGTGATACAAAAGCCAGATAAAAGAACTACTATTCCAGAAGATTTTGGAATTTTGCCTGAATATGAAGGTATTTCTTACGATTTAGTAGTTGATGGCAAAATAATGAAGGAAAATTTAGAAAAGCTAGGAAAAGATTATAACTGGCTTTTAAAGCAGGTAGAAGCATTTGGTATTAAACCAGAAGATGCATTAATTGCAACTATAGATGGAAAAGGTAATTTTTTCTGCCAAGAAAAAGAGGGGAGAAAGAAGAATGTATAAAGAGTGGATTATCTGCATAATTGTCATTTTGCTTGTTGTAATAACTAACATTATCACACAAAATTACACAGAAAATTCGGTTGAGTTTATGAATGGAAAATTGGAAGTTTTAAAAGAAGAATTATTAAAAGAAGAACTAGAAAAGAAAAATGTGCAAAATCAAATGGAAGATGTTATGAATAAATGGAAAGAAAAATATGAAAAGTTAGCTTTTTTTATTGAACATGATGAATTAGAAAAAGTAGAAACAGGATTAACATCTCTAAAGGCAAATATTGAGGTAGAACAATATGAAGAGTGTATACCAGATTTGGAAAAGAGTATTTTTATTTTAAATCACATTAAAGAGAAGTTTAAGTTCAATATTAAAAATATTTTTTAAATTATAATAAATCATCCATTGTATAAAAACCATTTTCTTTACCTACTAAAAAACATGCAGCTTTGATAGCTCCGTCTGCGAAAACAGATCTTGAATATGCTTTATGGGTAATTTCAAAAGTTTCGTTTTCTCCGAAGAATTGAACAGTGTGTTCTCCTACTATGTTGCCACCACGAATAGAAGAAAATCCAATTTCGCATTTAGAACGTTTTTCATGTTTGCTATGTCTATCAAATTCATATGAAAAGCGATTGTCTAATGCTTTATTAATGCTATCTGCAAGTAAAATAGCTGTACCACTTGGGCTATCAATCTTTCTGTTATGATGTGTTTCTATAATTTCGATATCTGTATTTGGCAGAGCTTTTGCAACTTCTACTAGAACTTTTGCCATAAGGTTAATATCAAAAGACATATTAGCAGATTTAAAAATAGGTAAGCCTTTTGAATATTCTATTATTTTTTCGTTTTCTTCTTCTGAAAAACCAGTTGTTGCAATAACAACAGGAACATGATTTGCTTTTGCATAATCTAACATACACATAGTTGCTTTTGGAACAGAAAAATCTATAATAACATCAGGTTTTTCTATTACTTCATTAAAATTTGTATAAACAGGAAATGTAAATTCTCCTGTATTTTCTTTATCAAATCCTGCTATTAAAACACAATTATTATATAAATTTAATTGCTTTTGAACCTCTTGACCCATTTTTCCGATTGCAACCATTAATAAATACTTTTATCATAAATAAAAACCTCCTTGGAAATTTTAAGACACGTCCCTAAAATTTCCAAAATTTTTAAACTAATATCAATAAACAAAGAAAGATATATGCATATTTGTATAATTTTTTCTTTTTTAAAAATGAATTATAAAATACAAACGATTCTTGCAAAGCACTATATTTGTCTACAAATGTAATTACAAAAGATTCTGGATATTTTGGAATGGCAAGAGTTATAGGCCACATATGTTTTACAATAATATCCTTTTCTTTATCTGTTAAAGTAAATAATTTAGATGCATTTTCAAGTGCTATTTTAGGATGTACAAAAGCATGAAAACCTTTCATGTTTAAACGCTTATGGCTATTTCTCCAATCATATAAAAATAAATCATGTAAAATGCCAGCACGTGCAGCAGCTTTGTAATCTAATCCTAATTTTTTACATATTTTATAACTAATATAGGCAACATAGAAACAATGCTGATAAGTGGAAGTATCGTAATGTTGTCTAAATTCTTTCATTTTTTGTACTGTTTCATTTGAAATTAAATCTTGCACAAGTGTGTAAAATTCTGTGTATTGATTTATATCTATTTTAGTAAGTGTTGAATTCATTTTTTTAAAAACCCCTTTTAAATTATTTCTTTTGTATTATTA
>X128_Alpine_Marmot__coassemble_27_pt1 | contig 9484 bp, 8 predicted proteins | sample X128_Alpine_Marmot__metabat2_high_PE_001 | metagenome-assembled genome bin X128_Alpine_Marmot | reverse complement strand
GTTTTATACCCTTACTATTTATAACTAGAATTAAAAAAAACATCCCCTTTTATTTTCTAAAAAATGACTAAGCTTAGCTTAGTCATTTTACTTTATTTATATAAATATTTTTGTGGGTTTATTTGTGTTCTATTTTTTCTAATTTCAAAATGTAAATGGTTTCCTGTAGAATTACCAGTAGATCCAACTGCTGCAATTATATCTCCCGCTTTTATATCTTTTCCAACTGAAACATATAATTTACTACAATGTCCATAGTAAGTTTGAATTCCATTTTTGTGAGTTATTATAACTAAATTTCCATATCCACCCATTTCACCTGAATATGTTACAGTTCCATCTGCTGCAGCTTTAATAGGTGTTCCCTTAGGTGCAGCAATATCCATACCTTTATGAGAATGGTCACGAATATCCTCCATTGCACCAAAACGAGAAGTTATTGTTCCTGTTACTGGCTTTACTGAAAAATATACACCATCAAATGTTGATGACTTTATTTTTATCTGTTCTTCTATCATTTCTGCTAATTTTGTCTGTGTATTATCAATAGCTGACGCTACTTCTACAGTACTTACTGTTTCTTCTATATTATTTGTATATACTTCCTTCATGCCTATTTCAATTTCTTCCAAATTATCTGAATGTTTTTCTTTAATTTTTGCTATTGTATTTTCTGCTTCTTCTCTCGAATTTACATATGTTGTATTTTCATTATTTAAAGTTATTGCAAATAATCTATAAGTTACAACAGCTTTTTCTTTTATTTTAGAAAAAACATTCTCTTCTGAAGTATCTTTTTCTTTATCAATAAATAACAATTGATATTCTGGCATATCTTTTAAATCTACATATGCAACATTTACTTCATCTGGATTTAAAATTTTGGTATCTACTAAATTTTCAAATTCTTTTTTATTTGTAATATAACCTACTTCTTCTCCAGAAATAGTTACTTTATAACTTGGTTTATATTTTAATAAAATAATAGCAAGAATTATGATAAAAGCTGCTAATATAATTTTGAAAAACCTTAAAATATCTTTCGTATAGTTTCTTACTTTTATGTTTAAAATATAGATTCACACTCCTTTTCATTAAACGCGACAATATATATTATACCATATATTTTAAACAATTGCAAATAAATTATACAATATTCAAATATTTTTTGATTACATATTACAAGTGATCACTTTGATAAATAACTTTTCCAAATTTAAATTCATTCCATTTTTTTTGTAATTCCATAACAATCAGTGGCACAAAAGAAATTAATATGGTATAAATCCATTGTGTATTGTTTAATGGAACTAATTTGAATATCTGAGCTATTGGTTCAAATGCAACAACACCTACTTGCATTACTGTACCTAATAAAAATGCACCTACTAAATATCTATTTTCTAAAATTCCGTACTTTAAATATAGACTCTTCACTTTTTATATTAAAACTATGAACAAGTTCTAACATTCCTAAACAAACAAATGCCATTGTTCTACCTACTTCTAGAGTATATAATTTATTTCCTACACTAAATGCAAATAGTGTAAGCATTCCTATCATTGTTCCTTCTACGAAAATTTTACTCCATAAGCCATCTGCAAATAATCCTTTTTTACTACTTATCGGTTTTCTACTCATAATATTTGCATCTGGCTTTTCTAAGCCTAATGCAATTGCTGGAAGTGAATCTGTTACTAAGTTAATCCATAGAAGTTGTATTGCAAGAAGTGGTGATTTCAATCCTAAAATTAGACCCATAAATATTGTAACAATTTCTCCTATATTTGTTGCAATTAAGAAGTGAATTGCTTTTCTTATATTATCGAAAATATTTCTTCCTTGCTTTACCGCTTCTACTATTGTAACAAAGTTATCATCAGCTAGTATCATATCTGCTGCGTTTTTTGCAACATCAGTTCCATTTTGTCCCATTGCAATTCCAATATCTGCATTTTTTAAGGCTGGTGCATCATTTACACCATCTCCTGTCATAGCCACAACTGCTCCTGTTTTTTGAAATGCTTTTACTATTCTTACTTTATGCTCAGGTGAAACTCTTGCAAATACAGAATAATTCATTATATTCTTTTCTAATTCTTTTTGAGGTATTTTGTCAAGTTCATTTCCTGTTATGCTTAAGTCTCTCAGTTTTAAAATTCCTAAATCTTTTGCAATTGCTTTGGCTGTTGCAATATGGTCTCCTGTTATCATAACAGTTTTTATACCTGCTTTTCTACAAGTTGCTACTGCTTCTTTTACTCCTTCTCTTGGTGGATCTATCATTCCCACTAATCCGAACGAAAATTAAATTCTCTTCTATTTCTTTATTATCTAACTTAGTAGGAAGCCTATCTAACATTTTATAGCTAACAGCAATTACTCTTAAAGCTTTTTCTGCCATTTTTTCATTTGTCTCTTCTATTTTTCTTCTAATGCTACTATCTATAGGAAATATTTTTTCTCCTTGTCTATAAAATTTACATTTTCCTAAAATAACATCTGGAGCTCCTTTTGTTATTACTTGATAATTATTTTCATCTTGATGAATTGTAGACATCATTTTTCTTGTAGAATCAAAAGGAATGTCTGCAACTCTTTTTTTCTTTTTATATAATTCTCTTTTATCTATATTTTCTTGCAGAGCTTTATTTACAATGGCTACTTCTGTTGGCTCTCCAATAGCTATTTTCTTTTTATCTATTAATTCTATATGAGAATCCGTACACATACAAGCAAGTTCAATTAATTTACTTTTCTCCATGTCAAAAGTAAATTGTTCTACTACTTGCATCTTATTTTGAGTTAGAGTACCTGTTTTATCAGAACAAATGACACTACTACTACCTAATGTTTCTACAGCTGGTAATTTTCTAATAATACTATTTCTTCTTGCCATTTTTGTTACACCAATAGAAAGCATAATTGTTACAATAGCCGGAAGTCCTTCAGGAATTGCCGCAACAGCAAGTCCAACAGAAGTCATAAACATCTCTATTGGCTCAATCTTTTTTAATAATCCTATAACAAAAATTGCAAAACATATAATTAAGCATCCTATTCCTAAGGTTTTTCCTACTTGTTCCAATTTTTTTTGAATTGGTGTTTGTGGTGACTTATCTTCTATTATCATGTTTGCAATTTTACCTACATTAGTATTCATCCCCGTCTCAGTAACAATTGCCTCTCCATGACCATTTACTACTATAGTAGATGAAAATACCATATTAATCATATCACCTAAACCTAATTTTTCTTTTAATATAACTTGCGCTTCTTTTAAAACAGGAACTGTTTCTCCTGTTAAACTAGACTCCTCTACTTTTAAATTAGAAGAATAAATTAGTCTGCTATCGGCTGGAACATAATTTCCTGCTTCTAACAAAATGATATCTCCTGGAACTACCTCTCTTCCTGGAATAGTAAATATCTTTCCTTCTCTTCTTACTTTTGCAAGTGGTGCTGTCATTGTTTTTAGCGCTTCTAAAGATTTTTCTGCTTTTGCTTCCTGAATTAGTCCCATAATAGCATTAAATATAACAATTGCTATAATGATAATTGAATCCATATAATCGTTACTTCCATCAAATTTTGATACAATAGCTGAAATAATAGAAGCAATTATTAAAATAATAATCATAAAATCATTAAATTGTTTTATAAATTTAATAACAATGTTTTCTTTTTTCTTATCTTTTAAAATATTTTCTCCAAAATATTCTATTCTCTTTCTTGCTTCTTCATTTGTAATTCCATAGTCTTTGTTTGTCCTAAAGTTTTTTTCTAGCTCATTTATGTCTTTTGCTTGCCACATAGAAAATCCTCCTTTGTTAATCTTTTTAATTTGCATATTAATATATATGCACTTGTCCACTTTTTATGAGCTTATTTATAATTAATTTTCGAAAAGTGTCTCCAAATTTGACCTTTATGTTAATTTGTGTTATATTTATATTGTTACAATAAATTTTAATTAAGAAAAGGAGATTATATGGCTAATAACACTAAAAAAATTCGGATTGTTATTGGAGATGTAGAATTCAATATTACAGCTCCTGTAGCTAAAATTGAAACAATGACTGATTTGCTTATGGAATTAGGTGCATATGCCATTTGCCCTGGTTATTTTAAATTAACAGAGCAACAATATTTCGAATTTTCTAGTAGGTCTTCTACTTTTTTATATTAGACCTATAAAAAACTCAGGAATAGAATTCTAACCTGAGTTTTTTGTTTTTTCATATTTATTTTTGTGATAATTTCATTGATAATAGTTTACTAATGCCATTTTCCTCCATAGTAACGCCATAAACTGTATCTGCTGCTTCCATAGTTCCTTTTCTATGAGTTATTACTAAGAATTGTGTATCTTGACTAAACTTCTTTAAGTAATCTGCATATCTATATACATTTACATCATCTAGTGCTGCTTCAATTTCGTCTAAAATACAGAATGGAGCTGGATTAATTTTTAAAATAGCAAATAATAATGCAATTGCCGTAAAGGCTTTCTCTCCACCAGATAGAAGCATCATATTTTGAAGTTTTTTACCTGTTGGTTGAACATGTATATCAATACCGCATTCTAAGATATTAGATTCATCTTCTAAAATAAGCTCTGCTTTTCCTCCACCAAATAACTCTACAAATACTTCATTAAAGTTTTTATTAATTATCGCAAATTTTTCTGCAAATTGTGTTTTCATTGTATCTGTCATATCAGAAATCATTTTTCTTAATTTAGCTATTGTATCTTCTAAGTCCAGACGTTGCTCACTCATAAAATCGTAACGTTCTTTTGTCTTTTTATACTCTTCTATTGAGTCAACATTTATGCTTCCTAAATCTTTAATTTCTTTTCTTAATCTATGTACTTCTTTTTGCGCTACTTGAATGTTTAACGGTCTTTCAAAACCTTCTGCATTATTTGGAGTAATTTCATATTCTTCCCACAATGTATTTACTATTTGCTCAACATCTTGTTCTAATTTTGTTTTCTTTACATCAAGTTTTACAATTTGCTCTTTTAAATCTTCTAGTACTTTAAATTTAGAAGAAATTTCATTTTCTAGGTTTGCTAATTTTTCATTATTTTTTAGTCTTGTTTGTTTTAATTCTTCTACTAAACTTGAACTATTTTCTACTTCCTTTTTGATGTTTTCAATTTCTTCTTTATAATTTTGAACAGACTCTTCTAATGCTGTATTTTCATCTTCTATTGCTTTTATTTGTATTTCTTTATTTTGAATGCTAGTTTTGTTGTTTTCAATATCTTGGTCTATTCTTTCTATCATTTCATCAATAGATAAATTACTTTCATCAAAAGAAGATACTGAAATTTTTAAGTTTGTAATATCAAAATTTAAATCATCTATATAAGATTGATTATCTTGATTTGTTTTTGCAAATTCTTCTATAATAGAGTTTAATTCTTCTATTTCTTTAGTTAAACTTCCTATTTCTTCTTCTTTTTGTTTTCTTACTTCTCTATTTTTGTTCTTTTCTTCTTCAATAGTTATTTGTTCTTCTTTTAACTTGTTTAATCTTGTTTCTATCCTTACAATATTTTCTTCTATTGAAACCATTTTTTGTTTTTCTGTTGCATAAACAATATCAATTTCTTGTAGATTTTTTTCTAATTCTTCTGAATTTTCTAAAATATCTTTAATAGATTTCTCGTAAGCTTCTTTTTCTTTCTCAAAATCTTCTTTTTGTTTTTCTAGTTTTTTAATTTGTTTTTGTAGGTCTTCAATTTCTCTTCCTCTACCTAATATGTTGACAGTTTTTGCACTAACACTACCACCAGTAATTGCACCTGACGGATTAATTAAATCACCCTTTAGTGTAACTATTCTAAAAGAATAATTATTTTGTTTTGCAAGTACAATTGCTGTGTTCATATCTTCTACTATAACTGTTCTTCCAAGTAAATTTAAAACAATTTGTTCATATTTGTTTTGATATTTTACTAAGTCTGATGCAATTCCTACAATTCCATCTATTCCTTTTTGTTTTAAGTTATCTAGTTTTTTACCTTTTACAGATGTAATTGGCAAAAATGATGCTCTTCCCAAATTTCCTTTTCTTAAATGTTCAATTAATTTTTTAGCATCTTCCTCTGTATCTGTAATAATGTTTTGAAGAGCTGCACCTAAGCACATTTCAATTGCAGTTTCATATTCTTTTGGTGTTGAAATTAAATTTGCTAAAACGCCATGTACACCTTTTTTTAAAATATTATCTTTTTCACAGTCCAATAAAAGAGATTTTACACTTTTTGTGTATCCTTCTTTTTCTTTTTCTGTTTCTAATAAAAATCTGTATCTTGCATCCTTCATTCTTATGTCATAAAGTGTATGGTTTATTTTGTCGTCAAACTCTTTTAACTTTTTATCGCTTTCTTCTTTTTTAGTTCTTATTTCTTCTATTTTTTCTAAAGCGCCATTTCTTTTTGCTTCAATTTCATAAAAGCCTTTTGAAAGTTCCTGTTTTTGCATTCTTGTGCTATCTAACTCTGATATAGCACTTTGTATTTCTTGTTTAATATTTCTTTGTCTTTTCTCTAAATTTTCTAAATTAACATCTTGTGTATTTATTTCTGATGCTACCTCATATTTTCTATCTATATTTTGTTCTACTTTTTGTTTTTTAGCTTCTATTTCTAGTTCTTTATTTGATAATTTTTTTGTTAATTCTAAAAGTTCTGTTTCTTTTTCTGCTAACTCTTTCTCAAATTTTTCTTTATTTGTATTTAAGTTTATTTTTTTATCTTGTTTTTGCTTTTTCTCTTCTTCTAACTCTGTTATTCTTGTTTTTATTTCTTCTATTTCACTTGCAAAACGTTCTTTATTTGTTTTATTGTTTTCTTTTCTTTCAATTGCAACATTAATATCAGAATTAATTTTCTCAATTTTGTTTGTGCTTTCAAAACCAATATTCTGCATAGCTTCTATTTTTTCTGTAATTTCATCTACTTCATTTTTTAGTTCTTCTTTTAAAGCTTTTACTTCTTCTAGTTTTTTATCTTCATCATCATACTGACTTTGCATAATTTCTGCACTATTTAAAATTTCATCTAGCTTTGCTTTATATGTTTCAATATTATACAAAAATAGACCTACTTCAATACCTTTTAATTCTTCTCTTAAATCCAAAAACTTTTTAGCTTTTTCAGATTGTAATTTTAAAGGCTCAATAGTACCTTCAATTTCTGCTAAAATATCATTAATACGAAGTAAATTAAGTTTTGTTTGTTCTAGCTTTTTCTCTGATTCTTGTTTTCTTGTTCTATACTTTACAATTCCTGCTGCTTCTTCAAAAATATGACGTCTATCTTCAGATTTATTACTTAAGATTTCATCAATTTTACCTTGTCCAATGATAGAATAACCATCTTTTCCAATACCTGTATCCATAAAAAGTTCTAATATATCTTTTAGCCTACATGGAGTTTTATTAATAAAATAACCTGTTTCACCACTACGGTAAATCTTTCTAGTTACAGTTACTTCATTATATTCTATAGGTAATTTTCCATCACTATTATCTATAACAATAGAAGCCTCGGCAAAACCTAAAGACTTTCTATTTTGTGTTCCAGCAAAAATAATATCAGAAGAAGATGAACCTCTTAGAGATTTCATACTTTGCTCTCCTAATACCCAACGAATACTATCAGATACATTACTTTTTCCAGAACCATTTGGTCCAATAACAGCAGTAATTCCTGGCTTAAACTCTAATATAGTTTTATCTGCAAATGACTTAAATCCTTGCAATTCTAATCTTTTCAAATACATGCTTTTTCCACCTTTTTATATAAGCTCATTTTTCGATATTTTCCTACAAATTATATATTTTATACTAAAAAAAGTCAAGGGATTAGGGACAGTTCTAAACTGGAAAATTGTCTTCGTTTCCAACTCTCCCACATTATCTATAATTGTCTCTTGCATTCTTTTTTAGGGTATGTTATGATTTATTTAATACAAAAGAAAGGTATATATTAATATGAAAAATGAAAAAATAGATTTTTATAGTTCAACAAATTTAAAATCATACAATTTAGATGCAATAATGAAATATCAATTATCAATGCTTGATAGGTTAGATATATTTACAAGAAGACATAGTGAAAATGTTGCAAATTTGGTTTGTCGTATCTGTGAATACTTACATTGCAAAAAAGTATTTACTATTCATGCTACAATTTGTGCGTATTTGCATGATATTGGAAAGTTATTTATTCCACCAGAAATATTAAATAAACCAACTGCATTAACAGAAGAAGAATATGAAGTTATGAAAACACATACTACTCTTGGCTATGAAATGTGCATGAAAGATTTAAAATTAAGGCCATATTCAGAAGGAGCTTTATATCATCATGAAGCATTAAATGGAACTGGTTACCCTCAAGGTTTAACAAAAAAAGATATTCCATATGTAGCTCAAATTATTCGTGTCGCAGATGAATATGATGCAATCGTTACGAAAAGGCAGTATACAACTCACATTAATATTTCAGAAACATTAAAAGAATTAATAAAAGATGCTAAGCCAGTAGAATATATGAAAACAGTAGCTTTGGATGCTTTAAAAGAAAATTATAAAGTTGGAAAAATAAATCCAAAAGCTTTAAAAGCCTTATTTAAAGTTGTTATAGACGATACGTTATATGAAATTAGTTGTGTTATGGAATATATAGATTTCTTAAATGAGCAAATTGAACGTTTAGAAAAAATTGAAAAATATGATATAAAGAGTCAAAAGGCTAAAAAGGAAAAAGATAAAAATTACTATAGGGAAGGAATGAAAATGCTCTTTAAACAAGGAGAATCTTTTGAAAATTATCAGCAAGTTTTGGATGAATATAGGAATGCTGTAATTATTAGGCAGGATGTAAAAGCTAAATTATATAATGAGATTAAGATTATTAAAAAATTAAGAATTTAATTTAAAAAGGTCCAGATTATAATGGAATATGTATAAAAACTTACCCCGTTATAACCTGGACCTTTTAGGGTTATCCTCTAATCATCTAACCCAAAGCTCACACCTAGTGCATTATTTATTTTATTCATTACAATACCATCATCTATATGCCCAATTTTTTCTTTTAATCTGCTTTTATCAATTGTTCTTATTTGTTCTGTTAGAACAATTGAATCTGCTTTTAATCCACTATTTTGAGCATCTATTTCGATATGAGTTGGTAATTTATTCTTTCCAGTTTGTGATGTAATAGCTGCGGCTATTACAGTTGGACTATGTTTATTTCCAACATCATTTTGAATAATAATTACAGGTCTTATACCTCCTTGTTCTGAACCTACGACTGGACTTAAATCTGCATAAAACATATCTCCTCTTTTTATTACCATTTGTATATCACTCCTACTATTTTTCCATATCGAAAGTTTGATTTTTAGATATATTTTAATTTTTTAAGAGATTGTAATCTCAGTATATAATATGTAGACT
>X128_Alpine_Marmot__coassemble_26_pt1 | contig 9523 bp, 6 predicted proteins | sample X128_Alpine_Marmot__metabat2_high_PE_001 | metagenome-assembled genome bin X128_Alpine_Marmot | reverse complement strand
GTTTAATATTAAGCAATATGTTATAATTTTTTAGAAATAAAAAATATAAAAGGAAAGAGAATAATGAGATTAGATAAATTTTTAAAAGTGTCAAGAGTTATAAAAAGAAGAACGGTTGCAAATGAAGCAGCAGATGGCGGGAGAGTATCTGTTAATGGAAAAGTAGTAAAGCCAAGCTATGAAGTAAAAATAGGAGACATAGTAGAAATTAAATTTGGAGATAAAATTTCTAAATTTGAAATTCTTCAAATACCAAAAGTAGCAGGAAAAGAAGTAGGAGAAATAATAAAAATATTATAAATAAGATACAATATTTTAGGAAGGTTTGGTGATTTTTATATGACAAAATATGATGTGATTGTAGTAGGAATGGGTCCAGGAGCTATATTCTTAGCTTATGAGATGACGAAACTAGATAAAACAAAAAAAGTTTTATTAATAGAGCAAGGAAAAAGAGTAGAAGATAGAATTTGTCCTATCGAAAAAATAGGGAAATGTGTAAAATGCAAACCTTTTTGTAATATAACAAGTGGATTTTCAGGAGCAGGTGCTTTTTCTGATGGAAAATTATCATTATACAATCAAGAAGATGAAGATTTTTACGTTGGCGGAAATTTGCATAAATATATTGGAGTAGAAGAAACAAAAAGATTAATTGACTATACAGATCAAATTTACTTAGATTTTGGTGCAGATAAAAAATTAGAAGGAATAGAATACAAAGAAGAAGTAAGTAAAATAAAAAATAAAGCTAAAAAAGAAGGACTAACTTTAATAGATATTCCAATTAGGCATTTAGGAACAGAAAAAGCTCATGAGTTATATAAAAAATTAGAAGATTATTTAGAAAATAATCAAATTGAATTAAGATTTGAAACAATAGTAGAAGATTTAATAATAGAAGATGGTATAGCAAAAGGAGTAAAGGTAAAATCTACTAAAGCAAAAGATGATAGTTTAGAAGAAATTTATGGAAAAAATGTAGTAGTAGCAGTAGGAAGAAAAGGTGCTAATTGGCTTGTTGATATGTGTGAAAAACATAATATAAAAACAGAATCTGGAGTAGTTGACATTGGTGTAAGATATGAGCTTCCAGATAAAGTAATGGAAAAAATTAATAAATACATGTATGAAGGAAAATTTATAGGACGTCCAGGACCTTTTAAAGATAAAGTAAGAACTTTCTGCCAAAACCCTAGTGGATTTGTTTCATCTGAAGTTTATGATAATAATTTAAGTTTAGTAAATGGACATTCGTATAAAGATAAAAAAAGTAATAATACTAATTTAGCAATTTTAGTATCACATCATTTTAAATATCCATTTGATAAGCCAATTGACTATGGAAGAAATATAGCTAAAAATCTAAATGAACTTGGAAATGGAAACATAGTAGTTCAAAGATTAGGAGATATATATAGAGGAAAAAGAACATGGGAAAAAGAACTACAAACAAATGGTGTAGAACCAACTTTAAAATCTGCAGTGGCAGGAGATATCACATTTGCTATGGGTTATAGAACTATGACTGATATTCTACAATTTATAAGAGAATTAGATAAAGTAGTAGAAGGATTTGCAAATCCAGAGAATTTATTATATGCACCAGAAATTAAATTTTATAGCAATCAAGTAGTAATAGATAAGAAATTTGAAACTAGTATAAAAGGATTATATTCAATAGGTGATGGTGGAGGAATGACAAGAGGACTTATGATGGCATCAGCATCTGGAGTTCAAATGGCAAGAAATTTATATAAAAGCTAAACTATTAGAGAAGAATCGAAATAGTTTAATATAAAAAAGAAAGGTATTATAAATGAAAAAAAAGAAAGATCCAAATTATATAGATTTTGGAGAGTGGTTATACGAATTAAGAAAAGAAAAAGGACTATCAGAATATGAACTATCGAAAAAAATTAATATGGTAAATGTAAAAGAAATTAATATAAAAAAATGGGAAAGAGATTTAGAATTTCCAGACCTAGATGTTATTTACAAATTATCAGAAATATACATGATTTCCAGTAGCGAAATTATTGATAAAAAGCAAAAAACATTGCAAGCGGGAGTGGAACGGAATACATATTTATATCATTAGAATTTTAAGTTTACTAATGGGAATATCTATTTATGGAACAATATGGTTTTTCAGAATTATTCTAACAGTTACTTTAATTTTAGTTACAATATGGTTTTACATCACTGCTATGTCACTTTGATAAAAATAGTATAAAATTTGAGAAAAAGGGCGCTTGCTCTTTTTTTTTCTTTAAAAATAGTATATAATACAAATATCAAAAATCTCAATTAGGGGCAGTTCTAAATTGAAAAAAATAGCAATTAAGAGCAACCCTAATTGTCCTACTAGGAGGAAAAAGAATGTCAAATTTTGTTCACTTACATATACATAGTGAATTTAGCTTACTTGATGGAGCAAATAGAATAAAAGATATACCAGTTATAGCAAAAAAACTTGGAATGGATGCAATAGCTATTACAGACCATGGAGCAATGTTTGGAGTTATAGACTTTTATAAAGAATGTAAAGCAAATGGAGTAAAACCAATTATAGGATGTGAAGTATATGTAGCACCTAGAACAAGACATGATAAAGACCCTAATTTAGATAGTAAATATAACCACTTAATATTACTTGCAAAAGATAAGCAAGGTTATCAAAATTTATCAAAATTAGTTTCTTTAAGTTACACAGAAGGTTTCTATTATAAACCACGTATAGATAAAGAAATACTAGAAAAATATCACAAAGGACTAGTATGTTGTAGTGCATGCTTAGCAGGAGAAGTAAATCAAGCAATATTAAATAACGATATAGAAGAAGCAAAAAGAGTAGCACTATGGTTTAAAAATTTATTCGGAGAAGATTATTATTTAGAAATACAAAATAATGGAGTAAAAGAGCAAGTATTAGTAAATCAAAAATTAATAGAATTATCAAAAGAGTTAGATATTCCTTTAGTTGCAACAAATGATGCTCACTACTCAACAAGAGAAGATGCCTATAACCATGAAGTTTTGCTATGTATCCAAACAGGAAAGAAAATGTCAGACGAAGACAGAATGCGTTTTGAAACAGACGAATTATATATAAAATCACCAGAAGAAATGAGTGATTATTTTTCAAATGTTCCAAAAGCAATTGAGAATACAGTAAAAATAGCTGAAAAATGTAATGTGGAATTCGAATTTGGTCATACAATACTTCCAAACTACGATGTTCCAGAAGATTTTGAAACACATTACGATTATCTAGAACATCTAACAATGGAAGGTTTAGTAAAAAGGTATGGAGAAAAAAATGTCTCAAAAGGGACAGATTACCCATTAGGAAACGTCCCTAATGAGACATTAAAAAGGGCAGAGTATGAATTAGGCGTAATTAAAAAAATGGGCTATGTAGACTATTTCTTAATAGTATGGGACTACATAAACTATGCCAAGACACACGACATTCCAGTAGGACCAGGACGTGGTTCTGGTGCAGGTTCTATTGTTGCATATGCAATAGGAATTACAGATATAGACCCATTAAAATATAACCTACTATTTGAGCGTTTTTTAAACCCAGAAAGAATTAGTATGCCCGATTTTGACGTTGACTTCTGCTATGAAAAAAGAGATAAAGTAATAGAATATGTATGCAAAAAATATGGTTATGACCATGTATCACAAATAATAACATTTGGAACAATGTCAGCAAGAATGGTAATACGTGATGTTGCAAGAGTATTAGACGTTCCATATGCAGAGGCAGATAAACTTGCTAAAATGATACCAAATGAAATACATATTACAATAAAAAAAGCAATGGAACAAAATAGAGAACTAAGAGATTTATACGAATCAGATGCAGAAATTAAAAAGTTATTAGATATTGCAATGGCACTAGAAGGTATGCCACGTCAAGCATCTACACATGCTTGTGGTATTGTTATTACCAAAGATCCAGTAGATACTTATGTACCTTTATATGTAAGAGAAGGAAATATATCTACACAATTTATAATGACAACACTAGAAGAGCTTGGACTTCTAAAAATGGACTTCTTAGGACTTCGTACACTAACAGTTATAAAAGATACAATAGATTTAGTAAAAAAAGATAAAAATATAGACGTAGAATTTGACAAAGACATGAATGACCAAAAGGTATATAAACTATGGCAAGAAGGAAATTCAGTTGGAATATTCCAATTTGAAAGCCAAGGAATGACAAACTTCATGAAAGAGCTAAAGCCAGATAGCTTAGAAGATATTATAGCCGGAGTTTCACTATATCGCCCAGGACCAATGGACCAAATTCCAAGATACATAGCAAATAAAAAAGACCCTGAGCATGCAGTTTATACTCACCCAGCTTTAAAACCAATACTAGAAGTAACATATGGCTGTATGGTATACCAAGAACAAGTTATGCAAATAGTTAGAGACTTAGCAGGATATTCTTTAGGAAGAGCAGACCTAGTTCGTAGAGCAATGGGTAAGAAAAAGTTAGATGTAATGGCAAAAGAAAGAGAAATTTTTATTCATGGACAAGTAGATGAACAAGGAAATGTAATAGTTCCAGGTTGCGTAAGAAATGGAATAGACGAAAAAAGTGCAAATAAAATATTTGATGAAATGGCAGAATTTGCAAAATATGCTTTCAATAAATCACATGCAGCAGCATATGCAGTAGTATCATATCAAACAGCATACTTAAAAGCATATTATCCAGAAGAATTTATGGCAGCAACATTAAATAGTTTTTTAGGAAACCTAGATAAAGTCCCATACTATATAGAAGAATGTAAGAGACTAAATATCGAAATATTAAAGCCAGACATTAATAAAAGTGAAACCAAATTTACAGTAGATAACGGGAAAATACGATTTGGAATGGGAAGTATTAAAAACGTAGGAACAGCAGCTGTTGATAGCATAGTAGAAGAAAGAAGAAAAAACGGAGAATATAAAAGCTTTACCGATTTTTGTGAAAAAATTCAAGGAGAAGCGGTAAATAAAAAATGTATTGAAAGCTTAATAAAAGCAGGAGCTTTTGACGAATTTGAACAAACAAGAAGCACCTTAATGGCATCATTTGAAGAAATATTAGACTCAATATCAGATCAATCTAAAAAGAACTTCAAAGGTCAAGTATCAATGTTTGATTTAGGAACATCTAATGAAACAGAAGAAAACGACCTAGAAAAACTAAAATACACATATCACACACTAAAAGAATACTCAGACAAAGAACTACTATCAATGGAAAAAGAAATGCTTGGTCTTTATATATCAGGCCACCCACTAGAAGAACTAAAAGAGCAAATAGAAATGTGTTCAAACTTTAGCACACTAAAAATAAGAGAAGCATTAGAAGAACAAGGACAAACAGGAAATTTCCCATTAAAAGATGGACAAAACGTAAAATTTGCTGGAATAATAAACAGCATCAAAAAGAAATACACAAAAAACAACAAAATTATGGCCTTTGTAAATATAGAAGACCTATATGGAAGCTTAGAAACAATAGTATTCGAAAACGCCTATCAACAAGCAGGTGAAACTCTAATGGAAGAAAATATAGTTCTAGTAGAAGGACGATTAAGCATCCGCGAAGAAGAACAAAACGTAACCATAATAGCAAACAAAATTGTCCCATTGGGGACGGGTACAAATGAGACATCTGTCCCTTTTGGACACCAAACACCAAATCAAATAAAAAAACTAAGCATAAATATTACAAACTTAACTGAAGAACAAAAAGATAAACTAAGAGGAGCACTTAAATTCTTCACTGGAGATAGAAACAACACACCTGTGCAAATAATAAACGGAGAAAACAAAATGCCAGCTGGAGGAATATTTGTAAATGGAAATACACTAGAGCAGATAGAAGAAATAGTTGGAAAAGAAAATGTCTCAAATGGGACAATTGGGGACTGTCCCTAATTGAGACAAATGGGACAATTTGGGACACTGTTAAAAAGAAAAGGATGTTGAATTATGAATGAAAAATTAATTATAAAAGATGAAGTACATGGAAATATTGAAATAGAAGGAGCATATAAAGAACTAGTACAATCAAAAGATTTTCAAAGATTAAAGGATATTATTCAAACAGGAACATCTTGTTTGAAGTATCCAGAGATGGAAGAAGAGACTAGGTTTGACCATAGTGTAGGCTCTTACTATTTGATGTGTAAAATTATAGACAATATTGAGAAAAAGTTAGCACTTCAAGGAATAAAAGTAAATGGAGAAGAAAAAGAAATTGCTAAAATTGCAATGCTACTTCATGATATAGGACATGGAGCATATTCTCATACATTAGAAAAAATAACAGGTTATTCTCATGAAAAAAGAAGTATTGATATTGTAAAAGATAAAGATACTGATATTCATAAAATTTTAACAAAATACTATGGAGAGGAATTTACAAATAAAGTAGGCGCTTTTTTAGAGAAGGTTTATGAACATAAAAAACAAGATAAACTACTTTCAGGGGTAAAGATAAACAATAGAGAAGTAAATTTAGAAAATTTACTTTCTTCTCTAATTTCTAACAATATAGATGCGGATAGATTAGACTACATAGTAAGAGATTCAAACAAAGCAGGACTTAAAGTATTAACAGAAGTTGATAAGCTAATTGAAAGTTTTGAGTTTGTATTAGATGTAGATAGAATGATTGTTGCAATTCCAGAAGAAGAGAAAATATTATCAGATATGGCTATTTTAGAAAGAGCAAGAAATTATAGAGATATATATTTTTGTAGTCAATCTGTAATAGGAGACCATATTTTTGATTATTTATTAGAAGAATTAAGAAATCATCCAAAAGAAGTGCCAGATAGTATAAATCCTGTTATACGTAGATTTTTATGTAATAGCAAAGCAAAATTTACAACGAAAGAATATATGACAATTACAGAAACACCAATGAAAGAAGCTTTAGAAGAAATTCAAAAACAAACTAAAAATGAAAAAATAAAAAAATTATGTGATATGAAAAATATGACAAAATCTTATCAAGAGTTAAATACAGACAAAGATGAAGATTATATTCGTTATTTACTACATAAAGCAATTCCTAAGCTTCCACAAAATACAAAAGCAGTGATAGAAGAAACAAGATGGATAAAACCATATAAATCAAATGAAAGCGAAAATATAAATATTATTACGCGTAATGGAATAGAAGATTACAAAGATGTTAAACAAGATTTGATTAATTTAGAGCCGTTTTCTAAAAGAGTAGTGGCAATTAGTCCTGAGATGATAAGATTAGAACTTGGAATTTCAAAAGAAGAGTTTGATGAAAAATATAAAAGAACAATAGAAGAAGTAATTAGTACCATTACAAAATCAAAAGATGAATTTGAACTTCGTTATGTAATAACAGAAGGAAGTTTACACGGACAAGATATAAAAGAAAAGATAGAAGAAAAATATGAGATAGTAGATAGTGCTAAATACATGTCAAGTGATATATATTATGATAATCCAGAAACTTATGAGTTATTAGAAAATAAAGAAACTTTAAGAGTAAGAAGAGGGACAACGTTCCATGAATCGAAAGAAACTTATAATTTCAAAAAGACAAGGGCAACCTACAAGACCTATAAAAAAGAGATAAAAAGCAATTTCACAATTAGAAGAAAAGAAGAAGAAATTGGTGATTCGGAAAGAATAGAAGATTATGAAAAATTTTTAGCTTCATTAGGAATAGAAATAGATAGAATTAAACCAATGCTAGAAGTAAATAATATACGTTATTTATACACAATAAGAATAAATGGAGTATTAATTGACATTTCATTTAATAATGCAAATTATCAAAATCAAATTTACGAAATGTTTGGTAATACTGGTACAATTGAAATTAAGCCAAGAGATAATAAAATATCAGACAGATTAAGTTTGCTTGAATTTAGAGAATTTTTAGAAAACGAATTTCCAAAATTAGCAAAATTTTTATCAAACACAAATGTATATGAAATAGGAATGCTTGATACTTATGAAAAATATAAAAAAGGAGATATTATAAGTGAAGATGCAAAGGAATATGAAAAGCAACATCCAGAAGCGGCAAAAAAGATAAAGGAAATTTCTCAAAAAGCAAAACAAAGAGAAGATTTTGAGTGGTTAAATAAAATACCAACAGTAGAAGAAGTAATAGAAAAAGGTAAAATTCAATATGAAGAAGAAAAGTAAAGGGAGCAAAAGATGAAAGAATATTTTTACAAAAGACAATATATATGTTTATATTTAGCAAAGTTTTGCTATTCACTAGCAAATTCTTTAATAGATATATTTGGAACAGTAATGTTATATAAAAATGGAATGTCAATAGCGCTAATTTTATTTGTATATGGAATTCGTTTTGGTATTATGGGAACATTATCACCTTTGTTTTTGAAAATTAGTACTAAAAAAGGTGTAGCAAGATGTGCATTAATTGCAAATATCCTTAGAATTATTTGCTCTTATATGTTACTGTTTAATAAAACAGATAACACAATATTATTTATAATTTTTATGGGAATTCCAGGAGCATTATCAAATCCAATTGCAAATGCAATTTCTAATCATTATGTGGAAAGTAAGCATAAAGGCAAATATAATAGTGCAATTAATATTTCAAAAATATTAGGAACTGCTGTAGCAAGTGTAATTGTTGCATGGGGAATAACAAGTAATAATCAGTTAGTGACATTCTTTATTATTACGATGTTTTTCTTGTTAGATTACATATTTACAGGATTAATTGATTACAAACCTGTTCAAAAAGAAAAAGCAGTTTTTAAAGAAACATTAAAATATATATTTAAAACAAAAGATGAGTTAAAAACAATTTATGCATTAAGAACATTTCAAATTTTAGAAAGATTTTTTGTACCATTATATTTATATTTAGCATTAAAAGATTTAGTATTATTTACTACTGTTGTTGTAATATCATTATCAATTCAAGTGTTTATGGTAATAATGACTGGTAATTTGTCAGATAAAAATAGAGAAAAAACTAATACTTTTGTATCTGTATTAAGAATGATAGTATCAGCTATATTTTTAGTAATAAAAAACAAATGGATTATATCTTTTAATAAAACAGTTTTTGATAATTTACAAATGGTATATGAAACTACATTTATAACATCAATTCAAGAAATAATAAAAGGATCTAAAAGAAATGATGCTATACTTTCTACCATATGTGAAATGTGTTTATGCTTTACAGAAATAATTGTATTTTTAATTTTTGCACTTATTGCAATTGTATTGAATGAAAAAATATTTATAGTAATATTCATTAGTACAATTATTTCCGTATATGTAATGAATAATAAAATAAATAAACAATTAGAAATTTTGTAATAGAATAAAAGAAAAATAGAAAATATTTGCTAAAAAATTATCTCTAAATAGAATAAGAAGGATTCTTATATTTTCTATTTTTATGAAAGTAATATGCTTAATAACATTATACATTTTGAATTATACAGGATATCAA
>X128_Alpine_Marmot__coassemble_25_pt1 | contig 9582 bp, 4 predicted proteins | sample X128_Alpine_Marmot__metabat2_high_PE_001 | metagenome-assembled genome bin X128_Alpine_Marmot | reverse complement strand
TATTGTATACTTTTATATTAATATTTATAAATATTAATATAAAAGTATACAATATCAAAATAAAAAAATGCTTTAATTTTGATTAAATCTATTGACAAGCTATAGAAAAATAAGATATACTAAAGTAGTATAAGGAGTTTTATCGCTTTACGATAAAATAACACACAGAAATATTAACTCCAAAACCTAGAAAATAGCGAGGTTGGTTAATATAAAAAGAGAAAAGTTAATTTCAAAAAAATAGATATACAAAAGCAAAAGGTAGTTGGTAAATAATAAAAAAGTTACCGACTAGCCTTTTTATTGCCTAAAATTACTTATGAAAATTTAAGAAAAGAAGAGGAATTGTTTTTCTTTTTCTTACGGAGGCTGAACTTTAAGTAAGCAGGAAAGTAAAGTTTTCGAAAAGATAAAAGAAAAAACAAGAAGGACTTCTTTACTAAAAATAAATTTTATTCACAAAAATAGCATGAAATGTGGATATCCAATATCGAAAATATTGAGAAACTGTATTGAAAGCCACATATGCTAAAATTTTAAGTCTGCTTTAAATTCAATATAGGGGTGATTTGTTTTGGTAAAAGATATCAAACATGAAAAATGCACACGTAAAACGTTTGCAAAAATTGGCGATTTTATTGAAATGCCAAACTTAATTAAAGTTCAAAAAGACTCTTACGATTGGTTTGTAGAAGAAGGTTTAGGGGAAGTATTAAAAGATATTTCACCAATCGTAGATTATTCTGGAAACTTAGTTCTTGAATTTTTCGATTATTACATGGAAGACAAAACAAAATACACAGTAGAAGAAGCAAAAGAAAGAGATGCTACATATTCTACAAGATTACATGTAAAAGTACGTCTAATTAACCGTGAAACAGGCGAAATAAAAGAACAAGAAATTTATTTAGGAGACTTCCCATTAATGACAGAAAGTGGAACTTTTATCATAAATGGTGCAGAGAGAGTAGTGGTTAGCCAATTAGTACGTTCTCCAGGATGTTATTATGATTCTTCATTTGACAAAACAGGAAAGAAAATATTTACATCAACTGTTATGCCAATTCGTGGTGCTTGGATTGAATATGAAACGGATGGAAACGATGTTTTCTGGGCAAGAGTAGACAGAACTAGAAAAATACCTGTAACTTGCTTATTAAGAGCAATAGGATTAGTTACAGACGAGCAAATGGTAGAACTATTTGGAGAAGAACCTAAATTAATGGCAACAATCCAAAAAGATACTATTAAAACTCAGGAAGAAGCTTTAATTGAAATTTATAAAAAATTAAGACCAGGTGAACTACCAACAGTAGACGCTGCAAGAAATTTATTTAATGGATTATTCTTTGATGAAAGAAGATATGACCTAGCAAAAGTTGGTCGTTATAAATTTAACAAAAAACTAAGCTTAGCTTCAAGAATTGCTGGAAAAGTAGCATTCGCTGATATTATCGATCCAGAAACAGGAGAAGTATTAGTAGAAAAGGATAGCGTTATTTCAAAAGAAGTAGCAGAAGACATCCAAAATACAGGATTAAACATTGTAGATATTAAAGTAAACGACCAAAAAGTAAGAATTATAGGAAATGGAACAGTTAATATCCACAAATTTGTAACAGATGTTGATATTTCAGACTTACATTTTAAAGAGAGAGTAAACTACGAAGTATTAAAATCTATATTAGATAAAACAGACAAAAAAGACTTACACAAAGTATTAGCTGAAAGAAAAGAAGAATTAATTCCAAAGCATGTTACAAACGAAGATATTATAGGTTCAATTAGTTATTTATTTAACTTAGACCATGGTATTGGAACAATAGATGATATCGACCATTTAGGAAATAGACGTATTAGATGTGTTGGTGAATTACTACAAAATCAATTTAGAATTGGTTTAACAAGACTAGAAAGAGTTGTTCGTGAAAGAATGACAATTCAAGACTTAGATGTTGTAACACCACAAACATTAATTAACACAAAACCAATTACATCATCTATTAGAGAATTCTTCGGAAGCTCTCAATTATCACAATTTATGGACCAAACAAACCCATTATCAGAGCTTACACATAAAAGAAGAATTTCAGCATTAGGACCAGGTGGTTTATCAAGAGAAAGAGCAGGTTTCGAAGTACGTGATATTCACTATACTCACTATGGAAGACTTTGCCCAGTAGAATCTCCAGAAGGACCAAACATTGGACTTATATCAGCACTTTCATCTTTTGCTATTATCAACGAATATGGATTTATTGAAACACCATATAGAAAAATAGATAAAGAAACAGGAAAAGTAACTGATATTGTAGAATATATGCCAGCAGATGAAGAGGATAATTACATTATCGCGCAAGCATCTGAACCACTTGATAAAGATTCAAAATTTGTTAATAACAGAATTCGTGTACGTCATAAATCAGAAATTACAGAGGTTGATAGAGGTCAAGTAGATTACATAGATGTTTCACCAAAAGAGCTAGTATCTGTTGCAGCAGCTATGATTCCATTCTTAGAGCACGATGACGTAAAACGTTCTCTAATGGGTTCTAACATGCAACGTCAAGCAGTTCCACTTTTAATGCCAGAAGCGCCAATAGTAGGAACAGGTATTGAATATAGAGCAGCAAAAGACTCTGGAATTACAGTTACAGCAATAAATGATGGTGTTGTAGAAAAGGTAACAGCAGACGAAGTAAAAGTTAGAAACAAGAAAAACGAAATAGATACATACAAATTACGTAAATTCAAAAGAACAAATGGTGGTACATGTATTAACCAAAGACCTGTTGTAACAAGAGGAGAAAAAGTTAAAAAAGGAGACATTCTAGCAGATGGACCAGCTACAAAAGATGGAGAAATGTCACTAGGAAGAAACGTTGTAATTGCATTTACTACATGGGAAGGATACAACTATGAGGATGCTATTTTATTAAGTGAAAGACTAGTTAAAGAAGATGTTTATACATCAATTCATATAGAAGAATATGACTGTGAATGTAGAGATACAAAATTAGGTCCAGAAGAAATTACAAGAGATATTCCAAACGTTGGAGATGACAGTTTAAAAGACCTAGATGAAAACGGAATTATTCGTATAGGTGCAGAAGTAAGACCAGGAGATATTTTAGTTGGTAAAGTAACTCCAAAAGGAGAAACAGAGCTTACAGCAGAAGAAAGATTACTTCGTGCTATCTTTGGAGAAAAAGCAAGAGAAGTTAGAGATACATCTTTAAGAGTACCACATGGAGAAGCAGGAACAATAGTAGATGTTAAAATCTTTACTAGAGATAATTCAGATGAATTAGGACCTGGTGTCAACCAAGTAATTCGTTGCTATATTGCAACAAAGAGAAAAATCTCTGTTGGTGATAAAATGGCTGGTCGTCATGGTAACAAAGGTGTTATTTCAAGAATATTACCAATAGAAGATATGCCATTCTTAGAAGATGGAACACCAGTAGATGTTGTATTAAACCCTCAAGGTATACCATCACGTATGAACTTAGGTCAAGTTTTAGAGGTTCACTTAGGTATGGCAGCAAAAGCACTAGGATGGAAAGTTGCAACACCAGTATTCGATGGTGCAACAGACGAAGAAATTAAAGAATTATTAAAAGAAGCCGGACTTCGTGAAGATGGAAAATCTATTCTTTATGATGGACGTACTGGAGAAAAATTTGATAATCCAGTAACAGTTGGTGTAATGTACATGTTAAAACTACATCACTTAGTAGATGATAAAATACATGCTCGTTCAACTGGACCATACTCATTAGTTACACAACAACCACTAGGTGGTAAAGCACAATTTGGTGGACAACGTTTCGGAGAAATGGAAGTTTGGGCATTAGAGGCATATGGTGCAGCATATACACTTCAAGAAATGTTAACAGTTAAATCAGATGATGTTGTAGGACGTGTTAAAACATATGAAGCAATTGTTAAAGGAGAAAATGTACCAGAACCAGGTGTTCCAGAATCTTTCAAAGTATTAATTAAGGAACTTCAATCTTTAGGATTAGATATTAAATTATATTCAGAAAATAACGAAGAACTAGAATTAAAAGAGCATATAGACGAAGGAATAGATTATGAAGAAGCAAAATTAGGGGAAAACGTAATAGATGAAAGTGAACTAGAAGATAGTTACATTGCAGCAGATGAAGATACAGAAGATATGCTTCTAGACACAGATGAAGATGAACTATTTGCAGGTCTAGATGATGAAGGCGAAGAAGAAATATTTAATTCGGATTTAGCAGAAGATAATTTAGAAGATGACGGTATAGAATAAGCAATTTAAAGTTTTGCTATTATATTTATTTTGAAAATAATCCTCGTTCGAACTAACTTTTGTAGAAAATGATATAATTTTATAATTTAAAAAGTGTCGATGTAATTCCAACTTTTTAAATCCAAAATTATTCATTTTCTAACTCAAGTTACTCTCAATGCGGTTATTTTAAAAATAAATAAATAGCAAAACGATAATAAAACTAATTTAATACTAGTTTCTAAGTAATTTAAAATAGACAAAAGGGAATTGTTCAGCAGTGTGTTATTTTGAAATTAAAATAGAAACAAAAATAGGATAAATAAAAAATCAAGGGGGCAAACCGATAGTGGATGAATTAGAAATATTTGATAAAATAAAAATCGGATTAGCATCAGATGAACAAATAAGGGAATGGTCAAAAGGTGAAGTAAAAAAACCAGAGACTATTAACTACAGAACATTAAAACCAGAAAAAGATGGTCTATTCTGTGAAAGAATATTTGGACCAACAAAAGACTGGGAGTGCCATTGTGGTAAATATAAAAGAGTAAGATATAAAGGAATTGTTTGCGATCGTTGTGGAGTAGAAGTAACAAAATCAAAAGTAAGACGTGAAAGAATGGGTCACATCGAACTTGCTGCTCCAGTTGCACACATTTGGTATTTTAAAGGGATTCCATCAAGAATTGCTTTAATGCTAGACATCTCACCAAGAAACTTAGAAAAAATAGTATATTTTGCATCATACATTGTTACAGACAAAGGTACATCAGGACTAATGAAATGCCAAGTCTTAACAGAAAAAGAGTATCATGAAGCAGAAGAAAAATACGGTGCAAATAGCTTTAAAGCAGAGATGGGTGCGGAGGCATTAGAAAAACTATTAAAGGAAATTGATGTAGACAAATTATCTGCTAAATTAAAGAAAGAACTAGAAGGAGCAAGTGAACAAAAGAAAGCAAAATTAATTAAAAGATTAGATACAGTAGAATCTTTTAGATTATCTGGAAATAGACCTGAATGGATGGTAATGAATGTAATTCCAGTTATTCCACCAGAATTAAGACCAATGGTACAATTAGATGGTGGTAGATTCGCAACATCAGATTTAAATGATCTATATAGAAGAGTTATAAACAGAAATAACCGTTTAAAAAGATTAATTGAACTTGGGGCACCAGAAATTATTAAGAGAAATGAAAAAAGAATGCTTCAAGAATCAGTAGATGCTTTAATTGATAATAGCAGACGTGGTAGACCTGTAACAGGTGCAGGAAATAGACCTCTAAAATCTTTATCAGATATGCTTAAAGGAAAACAAGGACGTTTCCGTCAAAACTTACTTGGAAAACGTGTTGACTACTCAGGACGTTCAGTTATCGTAGTAGGACCAGAATTAAAACTATATCAATGTGGTCTTCCAAAAGAAATGGCAGTTGAATTATTTAAACCATTTGTTATGAAAGAATTAGTGGGAAGAGGATTAGCACATAACATTAAAAATGCAAAAAGAATGGTAGAAAGATTACGTCCAGAAGTATGGGATATACTAGAAGATGTTATCAAAGACCATCCAGTAATGTTAAACCGTGCTCCTACATTACATAGACTAGGAATTCAAGCATTTGAACCAGTACTTGTAGAGGGTAGAGCTATTAAATTACATCCATTAGTATGTACAGCATTCAACGCTGACTTCGATGGTGACCAAATGGCTATTCACGTTCCATTATCACCAGAAGCACAAGCAGAAGCAAGATACTTAATGCTATCTGTAAATAACCTTTTAAAACCACAAGATGGTAAACCAGTAACAATACCTACTCAAGATATGATTTTAGGAAGCTACTATTTAACAATGGAAGTACCAGGGGAAATAGGAGAAGGAAACTATTTTAGTTCTCCAGAAGAAGCAATAATAGCTTACGAAAATAAAGAAGTAGGAATGCATGCAAAAGTATTTGTTCGTATGGCTAAAATCGATGAAGAAGGAAATGAAAAACATAAGAAAGTAGAAACAACAGTTGGTAGAATTATATATAACAAAGGAATTCCACAAGATTTAGGTTTTGTAGATAGAACAAATCCTGAAAATGAATTTGAACCAGAAATTAACTTTGTTGTAAATAAAAAGAAATTAGGAAAAATAGTAGAAAAGAGCATTAATCAATATGGTTTAAGTCGCTCAGCAGAACTATTAGATTATATAAAATCAACTGGTTTTAAATATTCTACAACAGGTGGTATTACAGTTTCTATTGATGATGTTAAAGTGCCAGAAGCTAAGAAAGAAATTTTAGCAAATGCACAAACACAGGTAGATAATATATTAAAACAATATAAACGTGGTTTGATTACAGAGGATGAGAGATATCAATCTGTTATCAAAATATGGGAAGAAGCAACAAATGACGTAAAGGATGCAATGAAAGAAAACTTTACAGCATTAAATCCAGTATTTATGATGTCAGATTCAGGTGCGCGTGGTAACTTAGATCAATTAAAGCAAATTGCTGGTATGCGTGGACTTATGGCAAGTACAACTGGTAAAACTGTAGAAATTCCAATTAAGTCATCATTCAGAGAAGGTCTAGATGCTCTAGAATACTTTATTTCTGCCCATGGTGCACGTAAAGGTCTTTCAGATACAGCGTTAAGAACAGCAGACTCTGGATACTTAACAAGAAGATTAGTTGATGTTTCTCAAGATATTATTGTAAGAGAACATGATTGCGGAACTCATGATGGAATTGAATTAACAGCAATTAAAGACGGAAATCAAGTAATTGAAAGTATTCAAGAGAGATTAATTGGACGTTATCCATTAGAAGATATAGTAAATCCTGAAACAGGAAAAATTATAGTAGACACTAATACAATGATTAATGATAAAATAGCAGATGAAATAGTAGATGCAGGAATAGAAAAGGTTAAAGTACGTAGTGTATTTGGTTGTAGAACTAAAAATGGTGTATGTTCAAAATGTTATGGTATGGGATTATCTACACATAAAGAAGTTAATATTGGTGAAGCTGTTGGTATTATTGCAGCTCAATCAATAGGTGAACCTGGTACACAGCTTACAATGAGAACTATTCACTCTGGTGGTGTTGCTGGTGTTGCCGATATTACTCAAGGTCTTCCAAGAGTTGAAGAGTTATTTGAAGCAAGAAAACCAAAGGGACTTGCAATTATTTCTGAGATCGATGGAAAAGTTAAGATATCAGAAGATAAGAAAAGAAAAACAGTTACAGTTACTTCTAAGGATGATAGTAAATCTTATACTATACCATTTGGCTCTAAGCTAAGAGTAAAAGATGGAAGTGAGGTAGTTGCTGGAGAACCTCTAACAGAAGGTTCTATAAATCCAAATGAATTATTATTAATTAAAGGACCAGAGGGAGTATATAACTATTTAGTACAAGAAGTACAAAAAGTATATCGTAACCAAGGTGTTGATATTAATGACAAACATATTGAAGTAATTGGTAGACAAATGCTTAAGAAAGTCAGAGTAGAAGATAATGGTGATACTGATATGTTTGCAGGTTCATTAGTTGACATGTATGAATTTGAGGATATTAATAAAAAGACAATTGAAGAAGGAAAACGCCCTGCAACAGGAAAACGTGTACTACTTGGAATTACAAAAGCATCACTTGCAACCGATAGTTTCTTATCTGCAGCATCTTTCCAAGAGACAACAAGAGTATTAACAGAAGCAGCGATAAAAGGAAAAGTAGATGAATTAATAGGATTAAAAGAAAATGTTATTATCGGTAAACTAATTCCTGCAGGTACAGGACTTGCAAAATATAGAAACACACATATTAGTACAGAGACAGAAGAAACTGCTGAAGAAGTAGAAGAACAATCAAAAGCAGAAGTAGTAGAATAATAAAATAAAGAAACAGTTTAAGAAAATTTCTTAAACTGTTTCTTTTTATATTGTTTACAAATAGAATAAAGAAATATATAATATATAAAAAAGAAAGAGGAATTTTTATGAAATATATTATAAAAAATGCGACTCTTATTTCAATGAGTGAGAATAGAGAAAAAATTGAAGAAAATATCGACATAAAAATAGATAAAAATAAGATTACAAAAATAGGAAAAAATTTAAAAATAGATGATTTAGATAAAATAATTGATGCAAGTCGGAAAAATAGTTATGCCAGGACTAATCAATACACATGCACATGTGCCAATGAGCATATTTAGAGAAACTGTAGATGGTTATGGCTTGCAAGATTGGTTAACACAAAAGATATGGCCAATGGAAGATAAATTAACGAATGAAGATATATATTATGCATCATATTTATCATTTTTAGAAATGATTCAAACTGGGACTACAACTATAAATGATATGTATTTCATGACAGAGGATATAATAAGAGCTGCAAAAGAAACAGGTATAAGACTTCAAACATCAAGAACTTTAATGGGAGACATAGATAAAGAAGGAAACAACAGAATAGAAGAATTAGATAAACTATTAGAAAACTACCAAGGAAAAGATGAATTAATAACATTTAATGTAGGTATACATGGGTTATACACATCTACTAGAAAATATGTGGAAAAATGTATTAAGTTTGCAAAAGAAAAGAATTTACCAATACATATGCACTTTTGTGAGAATACAAAAGAAGTAGAAGATATTAAAAATGCGTATAAAAATATGCCAATAGAGGTACTAAAGCAAGAATTTAAAGGTGAAAAATTAATATTAGCTCATAGCGTGAAATTATCAAAAGAAGAAATAAAAGTTTTAAAAGATTTTGATGTTAGTATTTCTCATTGTCCTGTTAGTAACTTAAAATTGGGATGTGGAATAGCAAATATTACAGAAATGCTAAAACAAGGAATAAATGTATCACTTGGAACAGATGGACAAGGTAGCGGTAGTAATTTAGATTTATTTGAAGCAATGAAATTTGCAGCATTATTACAAAAAGGAAAAGAAGAGAACGCAATGTTAATGCCAGCTTATGAAGTACTAAAAATGGCAACTATAAATGGAGCAAAAGCTTTAGGGTTAGAAGAAAAAATAGGTAGTATTGAAGAAGGAAAGCTAGCAGATATAATTATTTTAGATCTAGATACAGTAGTAACGAAACCTATCAATGATATATGTTCTGATATTGTGTATAATGCAAAAGGAAATAACATTGAAACAACAATTGTAAATGGAAAAATATTGATGGAAAATAAAAAGTTACAAATAGATGATTTTGAAATTTTAGAAAAATGTAAGAAAATTATAAAAAGGATTCAATAGAGTATGCTAAAAG
>X128_Alpine_Marmot__coassemble_23_pt1 | contig 9760 bp, 5 predicted proteins | sample X128_Alpine_Marmot__metabat2_high_PE_001 | metagenome-assembled genome bin X128_Alpine_Marmot | reverse complement strand
CGGAAGAAGTTGCTGCTAATAATTGAATAACTATTAAACATACATCAAAAGTAAGAATAAAAGTTTTAAAATTTGTTATTTGTGCTGTTGTCTGTTGTAAGAAGGTTTTCGAATTTCCTATTATATAAAAACTTTGCTATACACTTTACACAAATATTACTAAAATATTACATTTTTGGAACTTTTACGAAATTTATTGACGATATTTTTAGCTAATGATATAATTCAATTGATTAAATGTCAAAACAAAAGGAAATATGTAGATAAAGCGCTAAGGAGGAAATAAAATTGAAAAACTATAAAAAAATACAAATAAGAAATAGTTTTAATATTAAATTAGTATCAATACTTTTAATACTAACAATGTTTTCTTATGTATTTTTAAATATAATAAATGAAAATAAATCATATGCAGCACAAACAAGAGAAAATTATTCAGGCAAAATAAATAATTATCCAGGATACAAGGAACTGATAGATAAACTAAAAGCAGCACATCCAAATTGGAATTTTACTATATTTTATACTGGTTTAAATTGGGATCAAGTAATAAAAAATGAAACAACTGCATATCATGGAAGAAATGTAGTACCAAAAAATAGAACAAGTGCATGGAAATGTACAGTGTGTGGAGAAACACCTCATGGAGGTAGTTCATGGAGATGTGCATCAGAGCCAGCAGTTTCATATTATATGGATCCAAGAAATTGGTTAAACGATTCATATATATTTCAATTTGAAAATTTATCATATAATGGACAAATACAAACATTAGAAGGAGTACAAAAAATAATATCAAGTATGCAATATATGCAAGGAAGTACAGTTACTTATACAAAAACAGATGGAACAAAAGCTAGCTTAAATAAATCATATGCACAAATTATAATGGAAGCAGCAAAAGAAGCTGGCATTAGTCCATACCATTTAGCTTCAAGAATTCGCCAAGAACAAGGTTCTGGTTCTACTCCAGGAAGCACAGCAACAGGTACTTATGGTGGATATGTTGGATATTACAATTTCCTAAACATTAAAGCTTCAGGTTCAACTAATAGTGAGGTTATAGTAAATGGATTGAAACATGCTAAAATCAATGGATGGACAAATCCAGAAATTTCTATAAAAGAAGGAGCTAAAGTTTTAGCTAAAAATTATATTAATGATGGACAAGATACTTTATATTTACAGAAATTTGATGTAGATAGTTCAGATGGAACTTTATACTATTTTCAATATATGCAAAATGTATCAGCAGCATTAACTGAGGGAACAACAGTAAGAAAAACATATGAAGAATTAGGATTAATTAATAGCTCAATTGAGTTTATAATACCAGTATATGAAAACATGCCAAATACACCATGCGAAGTGCCAAAAGACGCAGGAATTGTAACACAAAATATTAAAGTAAAAGGTACAGGAGTATCTGTAAGAAACGGAGCAGGCCTATCTGCAACTAAAATAGCAACGGTAAATACAGGAAATACACTACTTAGAATAGAAATAGCATCAAGTCAAAATGACGGATATTACTGGGATAAAGTAGTACTTCCAAATGGAACAAAAGGATATATGGCTAGAAATTATATAGTAGAAACTCCAAATATAACAAATTGCAATGATACGGTTATAGCAAATACATCTGTAAATTTAAGAAATGGACCAGGACTTGACGGAACGACCATTATTACGACATTAATAAAAGGTCAAATGCTAACAAGAATAGAAACAGGAAAATATAATTTAAATGGATATGTATGGGACAGAGTTAAATTATCAGACGGAAGACAAGGCTATATAGCACAAAATTATATAGGAGATTCATCTAACGGTAATAATACAACGACTACAGAATTGATAAAAGTTATTTGTAATTCAGGATTAAAAGTAAGAGAACAACCAGGAACAAACCAAAAAGTTTTAACCTATTTAGTAAAAGGAGATGTCTTAACAAGAATACATGCAGGAACTTCAAATGCTAATGGATATACGTGGGATAAAGTAGTTACATCTTCTGGTATTGAAGGATATATTGCAAGAGGAGATAGTAAAGAACAATATATCGAAGTAGTAACATCAAATAGTGGAAGTACAAATAATATACCATCAAATCAAAATAATAATTTTAAATTACAAGATAGTAATTTAGTATGTGAACCAAAAACAACAATAGAATATGTTAAAGAAAAATATTCTGATAAAACAATAACAATTAAAAAACCAGATGGGACAGCTGTAACAACAGGAAATATAGGAACAGGATATACAGTAACAGTAGATAATAAAACATATACTACAGTTAAATTTGGAGATATTAATGGAGATGGAAATATAAATTCAGGAGATTTATTCTATACACAAAAATATTTATTGAAACAAACTACTTTTAATGATAATGTAAAGAAAGCTTGTGATGTAAATAAAGATAATCAAATAAATTCAGGAGACTTATTTTATATACAAAAATATTTATTAAAGAAAACTGAATTTTCTATTTAGAAATGGAGGATTATTTATGAAAATTAAAAAAATAGTATTTGTGATAATTGCAATATTAATATTATCACTTACAGCTTCAACAGTTCAAGCAGCTAGTACGAGTATAACAGCAACTTCATATAAAGTTGAACAAGGTCAAAGCGTTACTATAAATGTAAGTTTTACAGCAGCTGCATGGAATCTAACTGTTAGTGGAGATAAAATTACGGGAGCTAGTTATGCTTCACAAACATCAGATTTATCAGAAGTTACAACAACAAAAAGTTTTACAATGGATACATCTACACCAGGTACTTATGAAGTAAAATTATCAGGAGATATAACAGATGCTAATGGAACGGTAATACAAGTAAATGAATCTAAAACAGTAGAAGTAACTGAAAAAGTTGAAGTTACACCCGAACCTGAGCCAGAACCAACTCCAACACCAGAACCTGAACCAACACCTGAGCCAGAACCAGAAAAACCAGTAGAACCAACATTTACAAATGCAAACAAAACAATGTATGCAACAGGAGATATAAACTTGCGTGCTACTTGGTCAACATCTAGCTCAGCTACAAAAATAGAAAAAGGAACAGAATTAACTGTTATAGGAACATCTACTGAAACAGTAAATGGATATGTATGGTATAGAGTTTCATATGAAGGAAAAACAAGATATGTAGCAAGTAATCTATTAACTTCTGAAAAACCAGAAGAAAATGAGGAAGAAAAAGCAAATGCAAATTTGAAATCATTAACTGTAGACGGTTTTTCAATTTCTCCAAGCTTTAGTGCAGATGTATTAGAATATACTATGCAAGTAGAAATGGATACTGAAAAATTAGATATAAAAGCAGAAACAGAAAATGAAAAAGCAACAGTAAAAATAGAAGGAAATGAAACATTAGCAGAAGGAGAAAATACAATAAAAATAATTGTAACTGCTGAAGATGAAACAACAACAAAAACATATATTATAAAAGCAACTAAACAAGAAAAAATATTTGGACTTCAAAGTTTAAATATAAAAGATACTGATATTTCAAGCTCATTTAAAACAGATGTATATGATTATGAAGTTTATATTAAAAATATAGATATGTTAGATATAGAAGCAATTGCAACAGATGAAAATGCAACAATAGAAATATTAGGAAATGAGAATTTGCAAGAAGGCGAAAACATTATAACAATTATAGTAAAATCTGAAGATGAAACACAAACTGTTACATATCAAATAAAAGCAGAAAAAATTGTTTTAGTAGATGAACCTACAGAAAAAACTATAGATACAAAATATATAATATATGGCGTTGTGGGAGCAATTTTAATTACAGCTTTAATAATAGTAATTATTTATACTATTAAACATAGAAAAATAGAATCATACATAGATAATGAAACAGATGATTTTGAATATTATCCAGAGGATTTACCAGAAAAGAATGAAGACGAATATTATCCAGAAGATTTACCAGAAAAAGTTGAAAAAGATAATTATTCTGAAGAAAATGATAATTTTGAAGAGCAATATGAGGAAAATGAAGAAGATATTGAAACTGAACAAAAAGAGGATAGATCTAATTATTTCTTAGAAGATCCTGAAGAGTGGGATGATTATAAATCAAAACATGGAAGAGGAAAACATTTTTAATATTAAATAATAACCAAAAATCCAGTTGTATACTGGATTTTTTGGTTACTTTTTATATTATAGAAAAATCCTACTTATAAGCAATATAAAAAATAATTTAATAGCGTTGACATGATAAAATAAAGAATATATAATAATAAATGTTTATATGCTACTGTAGCTCAGTTGGTAGAGCAACGGATTCGTAACCCGTAGGTCGCAAGTTCAATTCTTGTCAGTAGCTCCAACGACGTTTCTATTCGAATTTTTTATAGAACAGATAGATATGAAATATATTTCTAACCTTACTGAAAAGATAAAGTTATCAGAGTTAGAAAAATATCTGAAAAGCAACGGAATACACATAGAATAATAGTCTTTTTTGTGTAAAATAATATTTTTAACAAAAGACAAATGAAAGGAGATTTTATAAAATGGAAAAACTAAAAAACAAATTAAAAAATGTGAAAGGAATAACTCTTATTTCTCTTGTAGTCACAATTATTGTACTTATTATTCTTGCTGGAGTTACTTTAAATATGATATTTAAAGAAAATGGCATAATAAATAGAACAAAGACAGCAAAAGAGGAAAATGAAAAAGCAACCGCAAGTGAAATAATGACGTTAAAAATAACAGAATGTCAAATGAAAGCTTATGCAGAAAATGGAAAACTTCCTGACTTACAATACCTAGCAGATAGATTTTGTGAAGATAACGATATAGCATATGTTAATCTGGAAAAACAAAAAGTTGGAGCTATAAATGATAAAATCTTAATAGGAGAAAACACTTCAATATTTACAAAATTAGAAAAATACCCTTATGAATTTGAAATAAATAGTTCATTACAACTAGCAAGTATAGATGGAATACAAATAGCCAAAAACAATAATGAACAGCAAAATCCTATTAGTGAAGTAAACTTAAATATAACAAATATTGCTTATAATGGCTTTAAAATAACAGCTACATCATCTAGCACAACTTCAATTATTTGCTATGTATATATAGTAAATGGTGAATTAAAAGGTTCAGGAGCAGAAAATGAAATTACTATTAAAGATTTACAAGCTGATACAGAATACAATATTATGGTAGTAGCAATTGATAGTGAAGGAAATTCAAAAAAATCAATTGTTAAAAAACAAAAAACAAGTTCTGAAATAATATTTGATAAAGCATTTTTACAATCAGGTTCAACTTTTGGAAATGTAACTATAACTGAGAATAATTACAATGAAAGTGCTGGATTAAGAATCATTGGTAGATCAAGTGAGGCTTATAGTAGCACACAACCATATAAACAATCAGATAAAATAAGATGGTATAAGTCTATAGATTTAACAAAATTCAATAATATTGAATTTTATGCAAAAAAAGTAGAAAACCATGGATCAATTTGTATTTATATTGATGATGAAAGAATATTTTGTAAAACATACGATGAACTTCCAACGGATTGGACTAGTTACAATGTAAGTTTAAATGATTATACAGGTACTCATACAGTTGGTATAATTGGAGGATATCCGGATAATAGCGGAAGTACAAGCTCACAAACAGAGATTTGCAATATAAAGATTAATAATAATTAAACATTAATTAAAAAGAAAATCAATAGGAGTTTATACTATTGATTTTTTTTAGTGTAGATAACCTTCCCACTATGCCGTTTCTTTTTTTATTAAAAAAGTATGAATACTATGGAAAAAAACAAAAAAATGTGATACAATAACAAAAATCTAAGGAAAAAGGAGTAACTTATGGGATTTTTTGATAAATTAAAAGATGGCTTAAATAAAACGAAAACATCTTTTGATGAAAAAATAAATAATGTATTTAGTGGCTTTAGAAAAGTAGATGAAGAATTATTAGAAGAATTAGAAGAAGTATTAATATTATCAGATGTAGGATGCGAAACTTCTGTAAAAATAATATCAAATTTAAGACAAAGAATAAAAAAAGAAAATTTACAAGAAGAACAAGAGGTAAAGGAAGCTCTAAAGGAAGAAATTCAAAAAATATTAGAAGACACAGATTGTTCTTTAAAGTTAGAAACTACACCTTCTGTTATTTTAGTTGTAGGAGTAAATGGAGTAGGAAAAACAACTTCAATTGGTAAAATAGCAAATTATCTAAAAAAACAAGAAAAAAAAGTAGTATTAGCTGCAGCAGATACATTTAGAGCTGCTGCTGTAGAACAATTAGAAATTTGGGCAAATAGAGCAAAATGTGATATAGTAAAAAAAGAAGAAGGCTCAGATCCAGCATCTGTTGTATATGATGCAATAAAACGAGTAAAAGAACAAAATGCAGATGTATTAATATGTGACACCGCAGGAAGACTTCATAACAAAAAATATTTAATGGATGAATTAGAAAAAATAAAAAAAGTAATAGATAAAGAAATGCCAAATGCTTCTCAAGAAATACTACTAGTTATAGATGCAACAACAGGACAAAATGCAATATCACAAGTTAAAGCATTTAAAGAAACAGTAGATATAACAGGACTTATTTTAACAAAATTAGATGGAACGGCAAAAGGTGGAGTAGTAATTGGTATTGTGGAAGAAAATAAAATACCTATTAAATTTATTGGAGTAGGGGAACAAATAGAAGATATGGAACCTTTTAATGCAGAGGATTTTACAAAAGTATTTCTGGAATAAATGTGAAATTTTATATGGGGGTTTATTATGGAAAATGAAATGAAACAGTCAAAAGAGAAAGTAACAAAAAAAAGTAAAACTAGAATATTAATAGTTTTAATTGTATCTATAATTGCCATTATAGTAGCTTATATACTATTTAGAGGAACTTATTTAGAAACTATTGAAATAGGAGAAAGATATATTAATGTATTTTGGCAGAATATAAGATATATGACCATTACTTTGGTTTTAAACTTTATTTTAATTTATTTTATGATTTATATTACAAATACAAAAATAAAAAAAGGTTTGAAAGAATTTTTTGACCAAGAGAATAAAAAAATGCCAAAACTAGTTAATAAATCAATTGCGTTTATTGGCGGTATACTTATTAGTGCAATTACATCGCGTTATATATTAGAAAAAGCAATGTTATGTTTTAATAGTGCTCAATTTGGTATTCAAGATCCAATTTTTGGTTTAGATATAGGATATTTTATATTCCAAAAACCATTTATAGAATTAGTCTTATGGTATTTTGCAATTGCAATGATAGCTTTACTAATTTATACAGTAATTTACTATATAACTACATTTAATATGTTTTTTGACGGAATAGATAGAAACACACTAAAAAATAGTAAACTAATTAAACAAATTATTTCTTTTATTATGATTATTGCTATTATATTAGCATGTTTTGTATTTTTTGAAACACAAGATATAGGTACTGAAAAATTTATCACATTGAAAGATAATGAAATTTCATATTCATTATATGGTGCAGGATTTACAGATGTAACAATAAAATTATGGGGATACAGAATATTATCAGTTATAATTATTGTTTCTGTATATATAGCAATAAAAGCTTTTAAAGAAGGAAAAACAAAAAAAATAATATTAAGTATTTGTGCTGTTCCAATTTATTTAATAGCGATGGTAATTGTATTAATTGTTTTTCAAGCGACATTTGTTACAACAAATGAATTAGATAAAGAAAAAAAATATGTAGCAAACAATATTCAATACACAAAAAATGCATATGGAATTAATATAGAAGAAATTAGCTTAAATGAAGCTGAAACAATTACTTCACAAGACATTAATAAATATTCAGAAGTTTTAGATAATATTGCTATTGTAAGCGAAGATATTATTTTAAAAGACTTAAAAAATGGACAAACAGCAAAAGGATATTATTCTTATAGAGATACACAAATTGGAAAATATAGAATTGAAGGAAAAGAACAATTAGTATATATCTCACCAAGAGAAATTGTAAGTAGCAATGGAACTTATAATAATAAAACATATGAATATACACATGGCTATGGCTCTATTATAACTTCCGCTACAACAACAAAAGAAAATGGAACATTAAACCATCTTCAAAAATCATTTGGACAAACAAATGAAGCAATTACAATAACAGAACCAAGAATATATTTTGGAACGCAAACAAACGATACGGTAGTAACTAATAGCAAAGATAAAAAAGAATTTGATTATCCAATATTAGATTCTAATTCGGCAGAAAATGCTGAAAACATTTATGATGGATTAGCAGGACTAAAATTAAATTTCTTAGATAGAATTATTTTAGCAATTAAAGAAGGAGATTTAAAATTAGCTTTCTCAGGAAATATAACAAGCGATAGTAAAATACTAACAAATCGTAACATTATAAAAAGAGCACAAAGAGTAATGCCATATTTAATGTATGATGAAAATCCTTACTTAGTTATAACAGAAGAAGGAAAGCAAGTATGGGTGTTAGATGCATATACTATATCAAATGCATACCCATATTCTCAAAAAACAATTATAAGAGAAAATTCAACTAGTAAATTAGAATTAAATTATATTCGTAATTCTGTAAAAGTATTGGTTGATAGCTATGATGGAACAATTTTATTCTATATAACAGATAGAACAGATCCAATAGCAATGGCTTATAGAAATATTTATCCAGATTTGTTTGTGGATTTAGAAAAAGAAATTCCAGCAGATATTAGTCAACATTTTGTGTATCCAAAATATTTATATAATATACAAGCGAATATTATAACTAGATATCATAATATACAACCAGATGTATTGTATAGAGGAGATGATGTTTGGGAGGTAGCAACATATAATACAGGAAAAGTAATAACAAAAACAGGAACAGATATTGAGCCATATTATACTATAATAAAACCGGTGAATCAAGGAAAATCAGAGCTAGGATTAGTTTTACCTTATACACCAAGTGGAAAACAAAATTTGATTTCATATTTAGTTGGAAGTTATGATAATAGTGGTAATAGTAAATTAACAGCCTATAAATATCAAGCAGATGCCAATATATTAGGACCAATGCAGTTAGATACTCAATTAGAGCAAGACGAAACAATAACAAAAGAAATTGAAAGTCTAAATGTAAATGGAACAAAAATAATTAAAAACATGGTTATTATTCCAATTGATAATACTTTGTTGTATGTAGAACCAATATATACACAATATATTAATGAAGAAGATGCTCTTCCTACATTAAAGAAGGTTGTAGTTGCATCTGGAAATAAAGTAGCAATTGGAGATAACTTAAAGCAAGCATTAACAAACCTTGTTTCTCAATATGCAGTTAATATAGAAGTTGAAAATACAGATACAATTGAAGATTTAATCAATACTATTATAAAAGCAAATAATAATTTAACTACATCTAATACTAGTAACGATTGGGAAATGATGGGGAAAGATGTTAAAAAATTGCAAGAGTTAATTCAAAAATTAGAGAAATTAGTTGAAGAAGAAAATAAAGCTAAAAATGAAATAGCACACGAACAAAGCACTAATGTTGTAAATATAGAAGAAAGTAATTTACAATCTAATGAACAATAAAAAGTATAAAATTATAAAAAACATACACCATAAATAAAAAAAGGTGTATTGTGTTAGTGATAAAAAAAGAGAGAAAGAAAATTAAGGATGAAGACAA
>X128_Alpine_Marmot__coassemble_22_pt1 | contig 10113 bp, 10 predicted proteins | sample X128_Alpine_Marmot__metabat2_high_PE_001 | metagenome-assembled genome bin X128_Alpine_Marmot | reverse complement strand
TACCAACAGTAGAAGAAGTAATAGAAAAAGGTAAAATTCAATATGAAGAAGAAAAATAACTATTAGGACTTGCTATTTTCAAAAAATGTGATATAATAAACAAGCAAAATTTAATTGCATGAAAGGAAGAATAAAAAATGAGTATCAAAGTAGAAAAAACAGACAAAAACAATGAGGTAAAATTAAGTTTTACGATTGAAGCTGCTAAATTTGAAGAAGCAATTCAAAAAGTATATGTAAAAAGTGCAAAATATTTCAATATTCCAGGATTTAGAAAAGGAAAAGCACCATATAAAATAGTAGAAAAACAATATGGAGCACAAATCTTTTATGAAGATGCATTTAATGAAGTAGTACCAGAAATATTTGAAAAAGAAGTTAAAGAAGCAGGATTAGAAGTAGTAAGTAGACCTGATATTGACATTACACAAATGGAAAAAGGAAAAGACTTAATCTTTACAGCAGTAGTTCAAACAAAACCAGAAGTAAAATTAGGAAAATATAAAGGTATAGAACTTAAAAAAGTAGAGTATACTGTAGAAGATAAAGACGTAGACCACGAAATTCACCATATGCAAGAAAGAAATGCAAGACTTGTAAATGTAGAAGATAGACCTGTAGAAAAAGATGATACAACTATTATCGATTTTGAAGGTTTTGTTGATGGTGTTGCATTTGAAGGTGGAAAAGCGGAAAATCATGAATTAGTAATTGGAAGTAACACATTTATTCCAGGATTTGAAGATCAAATTATCGGAATGAAAATAGATGAAGAAAAAGATATTAATGTTACTTTCCCAGAAGAATACTTCTCTAAAGATTTAGCAGGAAAACCAGCAGTATTTAAAGTAAAACTACATGAAATTAAGAAAAAAGAATTACCAGAAGTAGATGACGAATTTGCAAAAGATGTTAGCGAATTCGATACAATAAAAGAATTAAAAGACTCTATCAAAGAAAAATTAGAAGAAGAAAACAAATCAAAAGCAAAATATGAGACAGAAGAAGAAGCAATCAAAACTGTATGTGAAAATACAGAAATAGATATTCCATCAGGAATGGTAGAAACAGAAACAGACAACATGATAAGAGACATCGAACAAAGATTACAATATCAAGGATTAAATTTTGCACAGTATCTTCAAATGATGGGTAAAACAGAAACTGATATGAGAAAAGAAATGGAAGAACAAGCTTTAAGACAAGTAAAAACAAAATTAGTTTTAGAAGCAATTGTAGCAAACGAAAAAATAGAAGCATCAGATGAAGAAGTAAAAGCAAAATTAGAAGAAATGGCAACTACATACGGAAGAGATGTAAAAGAATTAGAACAAAATGAAAGCTTAAAATTATATGTAGCTGAATCTGTAAAAACAGAAAAAGCAATTACATTCATAGTAGAAAATGCAAAAATAAAATAGAAAAAAGGGGAAAAGTTAGGGGTGAATAATTATTTTAAAAATAAGCAAAATTTACCGCTAGCTTTTTCTACTTTAAAATTATATTTTATATAAATAATAAAATAATTTAAGAATAAAAAAATAAGGAGGAATTTCAAAATGATAGAAAAAAATAGCTTAGTACCATATGTTATTGAACAAACAGCAAAAGGAGAAAGATCATACGATATTTTCTCAAGATTATTAAAAGATAGAATTATATTTTTAGGGGAAGATGTTAACCCAACATCTGCAAGCTTGGTAATTGCACAATTATTGTTTTTAGAATCTGAAGATCCAGATAAAGAAATTTCATTATATATTAATAGCCCAGGAGGTTCTATTACAGATGGAATGGGAATAGTAGATACAATGAATTATATTAAATGCCCAGTTTCAACAATTTGTATAGGAATGGCAGCAAGTATGGGTGCAGTACTTTTAGCATCTGGCGAAAAAGGAAGAAGATTTGCAACACCAAATGCAGAAATTTTAATTCACCAACCATTAATCGGAGGACAAGGACTTTCAGGACAAACAACTGAAATAAAAATTCATGCAGACCATATGGTAAAAACAAGAGAAAAATTAAATAAATTATTAAGTGCAAGAACAGGTCAGCCACTAGAAGTAATTGAAAAAGATACAGAAAGAGATAATTACATGACAGCAGAAGAAGCTTTAAAATATGGATTAATAGATGGCATTATGGAAAAAAGACCATAATCAATAAAATAAAAGAATAAAAACCAAAATAAGAACCATAATAAAACGAAAGAATACTATATAGAATAATAGAAAAACCCGGCGCGGGATGTATCTTATCCCTAAAGGAATACCATAGGGAAAGATGCGTCCCCGTCAGGAATTAAAGCAAGATATATAAATAAAGGGAGAAAAAAATGGCCAAGACAGAAAAAAACATAAAATGTTCATTTTGTGGAAAATCACAAGATGCAGTAGAAAGAATTATTGCAGGACCAGGAGTATTTATTTGTAATGAATGTATAAGTGTGTGTACTAATATTTTAGAAGATGATGATTATGAAGATACAGAATTTAATTATACATTAAATCAAAAAGAGGATAAATTACCAAGTCCAGCTGAAATAAAAAAAGTATTAGATAGTTATGTAATAGGGCAAGAAGATGCTAAAAAAACATTAGCAGTTGCAGTATATAACCATTACAAACGTATCAATAATTCAAACAAAAAAGATGATGATGTAGAAATTCAAAAAAGTAATGTTTTATTACTTGGACCAACAGGTTCAGGAAAAACACTTCTTGCACAAACACTTGCAAAAATATTAAAAGTTCCATTTGCCATAGCAGATGCAACAACATTAACAGAAGCAGGTTATGTAGGAGAAGATGTAGAAAACATTTTATTAAAATTAATTCAAAATGCAGACTATGACATAGAAAAAGCAGAAAAAGGAATTGTATATATTGACGAGATTGATAAAATAACAAGAAAATCTGAAAATCCATCTATTACAAGAGATGTAAGTGGAGAAGGTGTGCAACAAGCGTTACTTAAAATAGTAGAAGGAACAATTGCATCAGTTCCACCACAAGGAGGAAGAAAACATCCACATCAAGAATTATTACAAATTAACACAGAAAACATCTTGTTTATATGTGGAGGAGCTTTTGAAGGATTAGACAAAATTATAAATGAGCGTACAGGAAAGAAAGCAATTGGATTTGGAGCAAACGTTCAAAGTCAAAAAGAAATTGATAAATACAAAGTATATGAACAATTATTACCACAAGATTTATTAAAATTTGGACTAATTCCAGAATTTGTAGGAAGACTTCCAATTGTTGCAACTCTAAGAGAGTTAGATAGAACAGCTTTAATAGACATAGTAACAAAACCAAAAAATGCATTAGTAAAACAATACAAAAAGTTATTAGAGTTAGATGATGTAGAACTAGAATTTGAGCAAGATGCATTAGAAGCAATTGTAGATAAAGCAATTGAAAGAAAAACAGGTGCAAGAGGACTTCGCTCTATTATAGAAGAAATTATGAGAGATATCATGTTCGATATTCCATCAAATCCTAAAATTGAAAAATGTATTGTAACAAAGGAAACAGTACTAGAAAAGAAAGCACCAAAACTTGTTATTAATGAAAATAAAGAAGTTAGCCAAAAACAAGAAAAACCTGTAAGAAAAAATACAAATAGAAAAACACAAAGTGCATAAAATAAAAAAGCCAGGAATAGGAGCATTTCAATAAGGACAATTTATTGATAATGCTTCTAAGGCTTTTTAAACAGTGTAGTTTATACTATGCTGTTTTTCTTAGCAAGTAATGAAATTCCATACTGCTGATTTTTATGATAATCTTTTAATGTTGTTATCATCTAATGCTTCAATTCTTTTTATACTATTACTATCTTGCAAAATACTAAATTGCTTTTTAGCTATATTATTTAATTTTTCAAGTCTAACCTTTTGCTCTATTCCTTGAGCTATCATTTCGCTATTTATATTTTCTAAATTACTTAAAATTACTAGCTGAAGAATATTTGCATAATCTCGCATATTACCATCTAAAGTAGGATTTTTATCTTTCCATTCCTTTGCTGTCATTCCAAACAATGCAACATTTAAAATATCTGCTTCATTTGCATATACATATAACTTTTGTTTTTCAGTTAGTGTAGGAATTATATTCTCTTTTATACTATCAGTATGTATTCTGTAATTTGTTTTTGCAAGTTCTCGTCTAACAGACCATTCTATTTTATTTTGATAGCTTTCATTTTTCTTTAGTCTTTCAAATTCTCTTATTAAATAAAGTTTAAATTCAACATTTAACCAACTTGCAAATTCAAAAGCCAAATCTGGATGAGCATAAGTTCCAATGCTATATTTTCCACCTTTTGAAATTAATCCTATTGAATTAGTCCTTTGTATCCATTGTTTAGGACTCATTGTATAAGAAGATGTTCCAATTTCATTTATTTTAATTTCACGATATTCCGTTAAATTAAATTTTTCATTATTAAGTTCTTCCCATAAACCAACATAAAGAGCCGTATCTTTATTACTTAACCAATGAATGATAACATTTGCTGGATATTTATCATTTTTAAATTTAGCTAAATCTGTTAATGATATGTAATCAACATCTCCAACTCTCATAACACCAACTAAATTATCCTTAACATTCATTTGTGTTGTTATAAGTTCTTTGCTCACAAATATCACTTCCAATCATTATAATTTTTTACATTATAAAACATTTGTTTGTAATTGTCAAGTAAGAATCTAAATATAAATAAATTCTTTGAATATATTTTCTTCAATAAAAATTATTTTTTGAAATATATGCTACAACTTGTACTTGACAAGTAAAATTATATTAATAGTTAACTATAAAATATTGAAAATAGCAATATATATAAAAAATAAAAGTGATAAAAATTCCCCGATAATTGTGAAATTATCGGGGAATTGAGTTTTAATTAAAAACTCTTGGAAAAAGCCGATGAAGAAATTTTAAAAATATAGACTTTTCTTTCTTCTTTTTCTCATTTTCAAGCCATAAATTCATTCCTGCTATAGCAACAGCCAACTCTTTTTGGGTTGGTGGCATAGTAGTAAAGTTCTGTAAAAAGTTTAAAAAACCACATTGCAATAAAACAAGAACTATAACATTAACGGCAAACATTCCTATTACTCTATACAAAGGATTATGAATAAAAGTACAAAGAAACATTAAAGTAAAACTAATAAATATTTGGGTTGTTCCGTTTGTACCACAAGAGTTACTGAATCTAGAATATTCATGTACCTCTTCAATAGATGGTACCCTTTTTAGTTTTCTATATGCATTAAGTACCATATGCTCAGCTGAATGGAATTTATATGGATTTTTTTCTTTTTTGCTTTCTATGTAAGTAGTTAGTATAAAACTACCCAATAATATAAATGCATAACCAATTAGAAAAAAACGCATAGCTAACATAGGATCTTTGCTCATTGCCCACTCAAGTAATAGTGTAAAAATTGTAACAAATGGCAATATATATAGTATATACATAAGAGTTCTTTTTATATCAGCAATTTTGTTATCTCTATTTTTTTCCTTTTTGTATTTCCGTATTGTTATCCATTCTGTATTAATATTACCTAATTCATCTACTGTTGAGATAGCGACATAACCTTTATGGCGTTTGGAATAAAATTGAATGCCATTATCCATAGAACGTGCAGAGCTTATTTTTAATTTTGCCCGCATAATGCTTCCTCCTTCAAAATTTTTATAATTATATTATATACTATTTTACATAAAATTTCAAACTAATTCTTCTTAACTTTTAATTGTGGTGAATTCGCCATAATTAAAATTTTTATATCAGTATTAATAAAATTTGTAAAAAAATGTAATATTGATACTTTTATTTGTTATGATTAATGAATATTTTATTATATATATGAAAAATATTATCTTGTAACATTTATAGTTACTGCTTGAAAAATAAGATTTGCTATGTTACGATAAAGAAAAAAGTAAGGAAAGAAAAATATGCAATGTATATTAAAAATAAAAGATATAGAAATACCATTTTGTATAAAAAACTATAAAACAGCAAAAACAATAAAAATATATTTTAAAGAAAATGTTTTAACAGTAACAAAATCTCCTTATATTGCAAAAAGAGAAGTAGATAAGTTGCTTAAAAAAAATGAGCAAAAAATTTATGAAGAATACAAAAAAATTATAGAGTCAAAACGTCTAAAAAGGGGAAGATGGGAAACAGGAGAAAAATTTTTATATCATGGAGAAGAATATACTATTGATGTTATATATCATGATAAAAATATGATAAGTGTTAGAATTGAGGAAAAAACAAAACTATTTCGTATTTTTCTGCCAAACCAAATAAAAAAAGAAGAGGAAATTCCTTATATTCAAAAAGCAGTAAGAAAGTTATTTAAGGAAAATACAGAGATTATCTTGCAAGAAAGATTGCCATATTGGAGTAAGAAAACGAATATTTCCTACAATAGTGTAAAAGTAAGAGATGCCAAAACAAAATATGGAAGTTGCATTCCAAGTAAAAAAGCTTTGCATTTTACAAGTAGATTAGTAATGTTAAAAGAAGAAGCAATAGATGCTATTATTGTACATGAATTATGCCATATAGTGCATCCAAACCATAGCAAAGAATTTTATGAATTAGTAGAAAGCTATATTCCAAATTATAAAGAAATAGATAAATACCTAAAAAAGAATAGTAGTTGGGACAATTAGGGACAGTCCCCAATTGTTCCATTTGTCCAATTTGGGACAGAGTTTAAAAAGGAGAAAAAATATGAAAATTGTAAAAAGAATAATAATTATAACATGGATTTTAATGATATTATTTATTAGCATATTAGTGGGCATTATTTTGCATCAAAAAAATAAAGAAGTATTTTATGCAGAAGACTTTGGAATTACAGTTATAAAGAGCAAAAAAGATTATAACAATAATGGAATAGATGATTATACCGATATTTTACTTGGAGCAAAAGAGGAAGCAAAGAAAGCACCAAAATATAAAAATGCTTACTATGCAGGAGGTTATCCACCAGATAATGAAGGAGTATGTACAGATGTTATTTGGAGAGCTTTTAAAAATGCAGGATATAGCTTAAAAGATATGGTAGATGAAGATATTAAAAATAATGTAAAAGAATACCCAAGAGTAGAGAAAACGCCAGATACGAATATAGATTTTCGAAGAGTAGGAAATTTAAAAACTTTTTTTGAAAGAAATGGAACTAGTTTAACAACAGATTTAACTAAGATTGAAGAATGGCAACCAGGAGATATTGTTACTTTTGGAATTTCACACATTGGAATCATATCAGATAAAAGAAATAAAAAAGGAATTCCTTATCTAATTCATAATGGAGGGCAACCATTAAGAGAAGAAGATATATTAGAAGTGTATAATAATTTTGAAAAAATATCAGGACATTTTAGGTTTTAAGCAAAAAACAACGATTGATTTTTAAGTCATCAATCGTTGTTTTTTGTGTTATGATAAAAAGTTTATAACTTGCAAATCTATATTTTTTTGAATCTAGAATAAATGATAAAAATATTATTGTAAAAAAATTATACTTATGATAAAATCAAACAAAAAAGGTGATAAAATTGGAGAAAATAATTGTAGAAGTTGGCTCAACTGTAACGAAAATTGATAAAGTAAATAGAGCATTTAGAAACATTAACTTTGCCACTTAAGAAAAACTATAAAAAAGAAAATAAATTTTTAGAAGAAGATGTAAAAACATTAATTACTAAAGTAAAAGAATTAAAAGAAAGATATGAAGATGTATATGTATGTGGAACTAGCGTATTTCGCACTTTACCAATAGAACAAAAAGAAGAATTTTTAAATAGATTTAAGAAAGAAACAGGTATTTCTTTTGATATTATTTCACAAGAAAGAGAAAATGAATTAACAGTATTAGGGGCAACAAAAAAGGTAAATCAAAAGGTGGCTGTTATGGTAGGTGGAGGTGGCTCTACTGAAATTAGTATTTATGATAAAGAAATAATAGAAATTGCAAATAGCAAAATAGGTGTTGTTGATGTAACAAATATGTTTCCAGACTTATCAGAAGATATTGCAACTTCTAATTTAGAAGATGTGAAAAAATATATTAAAGAGAGAATAAATCTTCCAAAACAAAAAGCAGACATTTTAATTTTAGCAGGTGGTGGACATGAATTTTTTGCTCGTTATTCTGGTGTTCGTTATGAAAAAAATACTTTATATGAAGATGAAAGAGAGCAAATTATGATGGATATTAAAACAAGGAAGGAAGATACAAAAAGATATTATACACAAATATCTTTAGATGAAATTAGAAACAGAGTAGAAGACCCTAATTGGTGGTTTGCCACTAGAGCAATGTGTGCTTTTGCTTTGGTTGTAGCAGAACAAATAGGTGCTAAATATATTGTACCAACTGATATATCAATGGTACATGGAATGATATAGGGAGGAAAATATGAAAGTAATAGTTGCAACTAAAAATCCAGGAAAAATAGAAGGAGCAAAGATAGCTTTTTCAGAGTATTTTAAAGAATTTGAAATAGAAGGAATACCAGCAAGTAGTGATGTTTCAGAAGAACCAGTAAATAATGAAATATATGAAGGGGCTAGCAATAGAGTAAAAAATGTAAGGAAAATAGCAAAAGAGCAAGGTAAAGAAGCAGATTACTATATTGCAGTAGAGTCAGGAATTACCAATAAATTAGGAGCATGGACAATTATAAATATAGCAGTAATAGAAGATAAAAACGGCTTTAAAAGCTGGGGAACAAGCGCAGGTTTTCCAGTACCTCAAAAATATGTAGATGAAATAATAAACACAGACTTAGGAAAAGTAATGGATAGAATTTTTAATGAAACAGAATTACGAGCAGGAAAAGGCGGAATAAGTTTACTAACACAAGATAAAATTTCAAGAATAGATTTAACAAAACAAGCCTTTATTATGGCTTTAACACAATTTATAAATGGAGAAACATGGAAATAAATCAAATAATGGCGAACCATATATATTAGATTTTTCTAATTAAAATGGTTCGTCTATTTTAATTCAATAAAACATTGAAAAGTAAACATAAAAGTGGTATAATAATAATTAGAAGTTTAGTATAAGAGTTATTCCTTAAATAAGGAAAGGAGAGACAAAATGGATAGAATTTCAGCAATACTAATTCAAGCTCATTCCAAACCATCCTTTGAAAAATATGAAGATACTAATGTACGGGATAATACTAATTGCTATTCACATGCATTAGGGCTTACATTGCCATATCTGGATTTGTACCGAATTGGTGCATTAAGTGGTAAAAAGCCAACTGAACAAGAGTATTTTTCTATCGAAGAAATAGAAAAACTCTTAATTGCAGATTGCACCGAACTGCAATTAAAAATAACAAAATCTTCATTAGAAGAAGAACTTTCAGAAAACGAATATAAAATAATATTATTTGTTAAAATCTGGAGTAATGGAAAAATCGGAGATTATCATTTTTGGAGATTTGAAGATGGTATTTGGACAGAAAAGTGGCGAGGAAGAAGAATGAGCGAAATACAAAATTTTGAAAGGGATAAGTTAGATTATTTCCCTTGGAATTTTGTAGGAATCTATAAGATTTCAAGATAAAGAATGCAAAAGCTTTTGCATTCTTTATCTTGTTTTGTGTATTTTATTACGTATTGATTTTTTTATAAAAAAGATATATCATAATATAAAATAAAAAGAGGTAGAAAAAAATGATAATAAGAATTACAATACTAACTATTATGATAGCAATGAAAGCAATATTTTCAGCATCGGATACAGCTTTCACATATTTAAATAAAACAAAAATTTCACAAGAAAGTAAGAAAAATAAAAAAGCAAAAAAAATAAAAAATATGATAGAAAACAATCATAGATTTTTTGGAATAATAGAAGTAGGAATTACAATGATAGAACTATTTGCAAGTGCATATGCAGCAGAAGCATTTGTTACACCTTTTTCAAATTATCTAATAGACAAAGGAATAGAACAAAATATTTCTATTTTAATAGCAATTGTAGTAGTTACAATTATTTTATCTTACTTTTTACTTATTTTTGGATCAGTACTTCCAAAG
>X128_Alpine_Marmot__coassemble_18_pt1 | contig 10809 bp, 12 predicted proteins | sample X128_Alpine_Marmot__metabat2_high_PE_001 | metagenome-assembled genome bin X128_Alpine_Marmot | reverse complement strand
CTATTATACATTTTTTAGAGTAGTTCGAGGGGGTATTATATATTTTTTTAAAATGCAGAGACGCGCAGTTTGGGAGGCGCCAAATCATATAGACCATACAGATTAACTTTTTAAAATTAGAAAAAGATATAAATTAATTTATATGATTCGCACGACCAGTAAGGAACGGAATTTTAAAAAAAATATATAATACCCCCTCGAACGCTTAAAAAACAAATTCAAAAAACTCCTACTATATAAAAAAAGAATAGTAAAAACTATTCTTATAAATTATATTCTTATACTTTTAAAGTATTCTCTAAGACAAGTAATAAGTTCTTGCTTAGTATCAATCTTATTTATCTTTTCTCTTATTGTTGTTGCATCTGGCATATTTTTTATATATGCTGACATGTGTTTCCTTAATTCTTTTATTCCTACATTTTCACCTTTTTCTTCAACTTCTAATTCAATATGTCTTAATATTGTATCTAATTTTTCTTCTTTACTTATTTTTCTTATTTTTTCTCCTTTTAAATAAGAAATTATTTCTTCAAATATCCAAGGATTTCCTATGCTAGCCCTTCCTATCATTATGCCATCTACACCAGTTTGTTCAAACATTTTTAAGGCATCTTCTTTTGTTTTTACGTCTCCATTTCCTATAACGGGAATAGATACATTTTCCTTTACTTTTTTTATTATATTCCAATCTGCATTTCCACTGTAAAACTCTTGTCTCGTCCTACCATGTACTACAATTGCTGATGCCCCTGCTTTTTCAATAATTTTTGCTGCTTCTACTGCAACAATATTTTCGTCGTCCCAACCTTTCCTTATTTTAACTGTAACTGGTACTTCTGATTTAAATACAACCTCTTTTACAATATCATAAACTAAGTCTAAATTTAACAATAGTTTACTTCCGTCTCCATTTTTTACAACTTTTGGTGCAGGACATCCCATATTAATATCTAATATATCAGCAAACTGAGAAACATACTCTGTAGCATATACCATGGTTTCCACATCACTTCCAAAAATTTGCATGGATATGGGTCTTTTTTCTCCTTCTGTATCTAGAAGCAAATTTGTTTTTTCGTCTTTATAAAATAACCCTTTGCTACTTACCATTTCTGTACACACTAAACCTGCTCCATATTCTTTGCAGATTTTACGAAATGCTTTATCTGTAATGCCTGCCATTGGAGCTAACAATATATTATTTTCTAATGTTACATTTCCTATTTTTAATTGTTTTAAATACATTCTTTACCTCTTTTTTATGTTTTTGCACAGAAATAGTTCACCATTAACTAATTAATAATTAGTTAATGGTTACTCTATTTTTAGTTTTATTCAATGAAAATTGCTTTTTGACGTCTGCCACTTATATTTAATAATAGTGCAATTAATATTAAATTTGTAAGTAAAGAACTTCCACCATAACTTACAAATGGAAGTGGTACTCCAGTAATTGGAAGCAATCCTATTGTCATTCCTATATTCTCTACCATATGAAATAAAAATATTCCTGCAATACCCATTGCTATATAAGATCCTAAATCATCTTTGGCCGTTTTTGCTACATAAATTGCTTTTGTAATTAATATTACATAAGTAATAACTATACCTGCTGCTACTATAAATCCCATTTCCTCGCCTATAACAGAGAAAATAAAATCTGTGGTTTTAGGATATAAAAATCCTAATTGAGTTTGATTTCCCTTTAATATTCCCATGCCAAATAATTGGCCAGATCCAATTGCAAGTTTTGATTGGATTATATTATATCCTGCACCTCTTGGATCTAAATTAGGATTTAAAAATACATCTATTCTAGTTTTTGCATGTTCTGGTAAAACAAAGAAATATAGTAATGGTACTATTATAATTATTAATAAAAATGATGTTATAATATATCTTTTTTTTATCCCTGCAGCATATAAAATTAATACTGTAGATACTAGAAATGCAAGTGCCGTACCATAATCAGGTTGCTTAATAATTAGTAAAACTGGTATCAAAACTACTAATAATGATAATAGTAGACGTGTTGGTCTACTAATTTCATTTCTTCCTCTTTTTTGAATTTTTGTAATAACATAAGAGAAAACTAATATAACAAAAATTTTAGCAAATTCAGATGGTTGAAAAGAAAATGGTCCAATTTCAAACCAACTTGTTGCTCCATTTACAGGTGTAGTAAATAATACTGCTATTAGTAATATTAGAAAAATTCCATATAAAATAGGAGCTACTTTTACAATTGTTTCATAATCAATTACTACAACAAAAATAACAATCGGAATACTAATACAAAGCCATATTATTTGTTTTTTTAATTCATCTTGTTCTGTACCTTGAGTTGCTGAAAATAGTGCAATCATTCCTAATGCTATTAGTAAAATAGTACAAATTAGAATTCCCCACTCAATATTTTTTAAAATTCTTTTCTTCATTACTCAACCTCTATTTTGTCATTATTCTCTACATTTTCTTCTTTTTTAGGTTCATCTTTTTTATTTTCTTTATCTTCTATATTTTCAGCTTGTTCTTTTATTTCTTCTTTATTATCTGTATCTGTATCTGTTTCTGTATCTGTTTCTGTATCTGTATCTGTTTCTTCTTTTACTTTCTTTTTACTTTTTTCTTTATCTTCTATTTCTTTTTGTTCTTTTTCTTTTTTATCTTCTTTTTTATCTTCTTTTTTATTTTCAGATACTACTTCTTCTTTTACATTTTTATCAGATTCTTTAATATCTTCTACTTCTTGTTTTTCTTTTTTCTCTTTAGAAGTAGTTTTTCCTTCATTTTCTTTGTTTACATTTACTTTTCTAGCCTCATCTTTAATACTTACAATAGGAATGTTTGCATATAATGCTGGTGCACCTGTTGTTCCATCGCCATTATCTTTATTAGTAAGTCTTACATCTATTGAGCTTTCATCTACATCAATATATTTTTTTATTACTTCTATAATTTCTTGTTTCATTAACTCTAAGAAATCAGCAGACACATTTGCTCTATCTTGCATTAGAACTAAGTGTAATCTTTCTTTTGCTGTATCTTTTGAATCTTTTTTATCTTCTTTTGTAAATTTCTTAAAAAACTTTAATATGTTATCGAACATTCTACTTCCTCCATTAATTTAGTTTTAACTATTTTCTTGAGAAAATCCTTTTTATTTTTGCAAAAAATCCTTTTTCTCTTCCTGGTATTGTAACCTCTATATTTTCCCCTAAAATTCTTCTTGCTATTTCCATATAAGATTTTCCTGAAGGCGCTTTATGATTCGATACAACTGGTTCTCCTTTATTAGTTTGAGTAATAATGTATTCATCATCAGGAACAACTCCAATTAAATCAATTGATAATAAATCTACTATATCTTCTACATCCATCATTTCGCCTTTTTTAACCATGTTTGGACGTAAACGGTTAATTACTAATTCTGGATTTTTTATTTCTGAAGATTCTAGAAGTCCTATTATTCTATCAGCATCACGTATTGCTGAAATTTCTGCTGTTGTTACTACAACAGCTCTATCTGCTCCAGCAATTGCGTTTTTAAATCCTTGTTCAATTCCTGCTGGACAATCGATTAATATATAATCAAATTCTTCTTTAAGTTTACTTGTTAATTCTTTCATTTGTTCTTCATTTACTGCACTTTTATCTCTTGTTTGCGCTGCTGGAAGTAAGAAAAGTTCATTAAAACGTTTATCTTTTATAAGAGCTTGTCTTAATTTACATTTTTCTTCTACAACATCTACTATATCATATACAATTCTATTTTCTAACCCCATAACAACGTCTAAGTTACGAAGTCCAATATCTGTATCAACTAAAACTACTTTTTTTCCTTTTAGTGCTAAAGCAGATCCTAAATTTGCTGTTGTTGTAGTTTTTCCAACTCCACCTTTTCCAGATGTGATAACGATAACCTCTCCCATTTTTCTCCTCCTTGAACTTTCATGTTCTTATTTTTTATTTAAAAATAAAAAGCAAATTTTATTTTATAAAAAAGTGCATATTTTTAATGTCTATATCATATACTGAAAATGGCAAAAAGTCAATGAAATACAATAAAAAATAAAAATAAAATTGATACATATGAAATGTACCAATTTTATTTTTTACTATTTTATTTTTGCAAATTTAGAATCATATTCTCTAAATATGTATGATATGTCGTCTAAATTTGCATGCAATTCATCTTCTATTTTTTCAAAATGTTTCATTGCTTCTTTATTAAAATTATCTGTCTCACTTTTGAAGTATTCCATTTTGTTTTGCAAGTCATCTATTTCTTTCATTTTCGTAATTATTTTATCTTGAACATACTGAACCTGTGTAAGTTTTTCATCTATTTTCGATTGATTTTCTAAAATTTGCTTTAATAATTCTTCCATATGACCTCCTTTTGGTTTTTGTTAACTTATTAGTTAATATTCTATATCTCGCTTATAGTTTTGTCAACCACTTTTTCTTTTGTGTGCTTTTTATTTTCTCATAATCTCTATACAAGATAAAAGCAAGAATTTTTATCATCAAATTCTTGCTTTATGTTTTTGCCAAATTACCATTTTTTTGCCATTTAATCAACATCCCCTTTGGCAATTGTAACAATTTTTTATTTAAATATTTTATTTATTATTCTTTATATAATACTACACGAAAAGCGACACCATAATGTGGAATATCATTTAATTTATTTCCAAAAGCAGCAGGAAATTGATTTCCAAAATTTCTATAATTTCCTCCTCGATATATATGATAAGCAATTCCATCAACTATACTAATTTCTGTTGTCCATTGATTAACATTTCCACCCATATCGTATATATTATTTACTTGATAATATCCTGTTGTGTGTCTTACAGTATCATTTGATACATCTTTGTACCATCCTTTTCCTTCAGTATTGATATCATATCCAACATTTTCGTTTTTATTTTTTGATGTATTAACCATCCATTGAAGTGTTGTATCCCAAGCTTCTCCACTAATTAAAGCAGATTTTACATTATCTGATGTATTTATCATTTTTTCAGACAAACTTTTTGCGTCAGTACTTGAAATATAATTCCAAACTCCACATCCAGGTTTTGATAGTGGTAATACACTTCCATCTGTTGCTATTTTTGTAGTCAAACTATCATTATCCATTGTTCCTTGTATTCCAGCTTCATATCTAGCAATATAAAATCCTCCATATTTTCCAACACTACTTTTAATTAAATTTGCTGTTTCTGTTTCTCCTGATATAGTAACATTACTTCTTTTGTATATTTGGTTAATATTTTCATTTAATAATACATTTTCAAATGTTGTAACAGAATCTCCTGTTTTAACATCATTTTGATTTAAAACACATGGAACCCATACAAATTCGTTTCCAGTTAATACTTCTTTTATAACATAACCATCATTCCAATCTTCTGTTCCTATATGCTCAAATCCTGCTGGTATATATGGTTTTTTATATAAATATTTTTTTGCTTCTTCCTCTTCTTTTTTTGCTATTTGTTCTTCTAATTCATTATAAAATTCATCTACATTTTTATAATTTTCTTCATAAATTTCTTGTATTCTAATATCACTTTTTATTTGTGATTTTCTTAAAATACTAACTGACATAAAAGCCCCCATTAGTACTATTAAAAAAGTAAATATTGTAAAAAATACTAGTACTGTAGCTCCACCATTTTCACTTACTATTTTTTTTCTTATATTATATTTTCTCATATGTTTCCTCACTTGTAATTTTTTATATTTCTATTCTACATTAAATATATCTTCTTTTCAATCTTTTTTATTATTTTTCTTCATCCATTCTATTTGTTCTTTTCTTATTAGCTCTCCTACCTCTTTTGTATTACTAATTCCGTATTTTTCTTTAATATATTTTCCATTTATATTTAAAATCAGCTCTTTGCCTAAAATATCAAAATATATATCATTTGGAAATTTGCCATTTCTATAATTATCAGCCATTACTACTATTTTTAATCCATCCAAACCCAAACTTGACTTTGCTACTCTATTAATAAAATCTACTTGTTTTTTTGGTGTCATTTGATTAAAAATTCCACCTAACATATGCTCTTTTGCTGCCACTTTTCCACATTTTATAAAATTTTGTGGACATTTTATTTTCTTTGCAAAATTTTCTACTAATTTTACTCCATTTATATCATGCCCATAATGATGTGGTAGCATTTCTTTTTTAGTTATTCCCTTTCCTAAATCATGTACCAAAGCACTAAATCTAATAGCTAAATCCTTAGTTAATTCTGCTGATTTATCTACAACTATCATTGTGTGATTATAACTATCTCCTTCTGGATGATATTTTATAGGCTGACTCTTCCCTATTAAATCATATATTTCCTTAAAATGTACATCTAATATATTTGCTCTTTTTAAAACTTCAAAAAATATAGATGGTTTATCACTTGCTAAAGCTTTACTAAATTCGTTAAAAATTCGTTCTTCTGATAAACTTTTTAATTCTTCTCTTAGCTTAGTCATCATTTTAATTGTATTATTTTCTACTGTAAAATTTAAAGTAGCTGCCAACCTTGCAACTCTATATACTCTAAGTGGATCTTCAATAAATGCATTTGTAGTAGCTCTTATAACTTTATTTTTTAAGTCTTTTCTGCCATTATATATATCAATTATTTCACCTGTAAGCACATTTTTAGCCATAGAATTTATTGTTACATCTCTTCTTGACAAATCTTCTTCAATTGAAATCTCTTTTCCATTTTTTATATCAAACTCTTTATGACCTATTCCTATTTTACGTTCTTTTCTTGCTAATGCAAATTCTTTATTTTCCAAATCATATATTCCAAAAAATTTTCCTCTTTTATGAGCTTGTGGAAATAATTCTTCAAACTCTTCCTTAGACAAACCTGTAACACAATAATCTTCATCATGAATCGCTTTTTTTAAAATTTCATCTCGAACTGCTCCACCAACTAAATATAAAGTTCCGCCCTTTTCTTTTATTTTATTTGCAATTTCTAAAATATTCATATCCAACCTCTTTTTAAGTATTTTAACACAATTATAAAAAAATATATATTATTTTCAATATTTATTTACTCTTTATATAGTGCACAATTATATATTTTATTTATCATTTTTGTCACTTTTTTTTACTATTCAGTTACCATTTTTATCTTGACATTCCTTATTTTTGGGCATATACTTAATACATTAAAATTAAATTTTATCTTTATTATTAAGAAAGGTAGGTACAACATGAATAATATGATTGAAATTAGATGGCATGGTAGAGGTGGACAAGGTGCTAAAACAGCATCACTTTTACTTGCTGATGCCGCATTTAATACAGGAAAATATATTCAAGGCTTTCCTGAATATGGACCTGAAAGAATGGGTGCGCCTATTACTGCATATAACAGAATTAGTTCTTCACCAATTAGATTACATAGTAATATTTATGAACCAGATTATGTTGTGGTAGTAGATGATACTTTATTAGAAAGTGTTCCTGTAACGGAAGGCTTAAAGGAAACTGGAGCAATTATTATTAACACAACTAAAAGTGCTGAAGAGTTAAAACCTTTATTAAATGGTTACTCTGGCAAAATTTATACTATTGATGCAAGAAAAGTATCAGAAGAAACACTTGGAAAATATTTTCCTAATACACCTATGCTTGCTTCTATTGTAAAAGTATCTGGAATTATGACAGATCAGGAATTTTTAGATGATATGAAGGGGTCTTTTAAACATAAATTTGCTAAGAAACCTGAAGTAATAGAAGGAAATATGAAAGCATTAGAACTTGCTTTAAAAGAAGTTACTTTATTAAATTAAATTTATTTTCAGTATTATATTTTATTTATTTTTGCAAACGACGCCTTGAGAGTAAGCTTTTATAGAAATTGTCGAAACATTTTTGGGATAATCTCATTTTTAATGAGAGGGGCCCATAAAATGTAAGTTACAATTTCTTAAAAGATTAGCTCGAACTAGGAGTTAATAAAATAAATAAAATCTAATACTGAAAACAGAAATATAGAAAGGAGAAATTTATGTCAGAGGTAAAAATAAATAAACAAACACCATGGCAAGACTTAACACCTGGTGGAACAATATATGATGCAGCAAATTCTTTAAATTTTAAAACTGGCGATTGGAGAAGTGCAAAACCAATATTTTTATCTGATAAATGCAAACAATGTGGACTTTGCTTTGCTGTTTGTCCAGATAATGCTATTCCAGTCGGAAAAGATTTAAAAAGAAAAGACTTTAATTATGACTATTGCAAAGGATGTGGGGTTTGTAGCAAGACATGCCCATTTGGTGCTATTGAAATGAAAGAAGAAGGAAAAAAATAATAATTCTTTTTCAATTTAAGAATATTTTTTAAAATTAGAAAGGAAGAAAAAATTATGGGAATAAGAGAACGTTTAAGTGGAAATGAAGCATCTGCTATTGCTATGAAACAAATTAATCCTGATGTTGTTGCAGCATTTCCTATTACACCATCTACAGAAATACCTCAATATTTTTCTACATTTGTAAGTAATGGAACTGTAGATACAGAATTTATAGCAGTAGAAAGTGAGCACAGTGCAATGAGTGCTTGTATAGGTGCAGAAGCTGCAGGAGGAAGAGCTATGACAGCAACTTCTTCTAATGGTTTAGCATATATGTGGGAAATGATTTTTATTGCATCTTCATTAAGACTTCCTATTGTTATGCCACTTGTAAATAGAGCAATTTCTGGTCCATTAAATATTCATAATGACCATTCTGATGCAATGGGAATACGTGATAGTGGTTGGATTATGCTATTTTCCGAAAATAATCAGGAAGCATATGATAATTTAATTATGGCTCATAGAATTGCAGAACACAAAGATGTAATGTTACCACTTACTGTATGTCAAGATGGATTTATAACATCACATTCTATTGAAAATATTGAATTAATTGAGGATGATAAAGTTAAAGAATTTGTAGGTGAATACCACCCAGAACATTACCTATTAAATGCAAAAGAACCAATTGCTGTTGGCCCAATGGATTTGCAAGCATATCTATTTGAACATAAATATCAGCAAGCAACTGCTATTAGGAATGCTAAAAAAGTTATTTTAGAAGTTGCTAAAGACTTTGAGAAAATGACTGGAAGAAAATATGGTTTATTTGAAGAATATAAACTAGAAGACGCTGAAATTGCAATTGTTTGTATGAATTCAACAGCTGGAACTACAAAAGATGTAGTAGATAGTTTAAGAGAAAAAGGAATAAAAGCTGGTCTTTTAAAATTAAGAGTATTTAGACCATTTCCTGCAGAAGAAATTTCAAAAGCTTTAGAACATGTTAAAGCAGTTGCCGTTTTAGATAAAGCAGAATCTTTAAATGCTTGCGGAGGTCCATTATTTACAGATGTAACTTCTGGAATGTATGCAAATAATTCTAAAGTTCCTACTGTAGGTTATACTTATGGAATTGGCGGAAGAGATACTACTTTCAAAGATATTGAAGGTGTATATAACGATTTACAAGAGATTGTAAAAACAGGAAATATCGGTAACCCATACCGTTACTTTGGACTAAGGAGGGGTGATAAATAATGGCATATAATGTAAAAGAAATAGTTGCAAATAAACCTGCTGTATTTGAATCTGGTCATAGAATGTGTGCTGGTTGTGGCGCACCACCAGTTGCTAGAATGATAATGAGAGCTTTAAAAACACGGAGACCATGCAGTAGTATCAAATGCTACTGGATGTATGGAGGTTTCTACTTGTATTTATCCTTATTCTTCTTGGAGTTCATCTTACATTCATACAGCATTTGAAAATGCTGCATCTACATGTTCAGGTGTTGAAGCAGCTTATAATACAATGAAAAGAAAAGGAAAAATTCCAGAAAATGAACATTTTAAATTTATAGCATTTGGCGGAGACGGTGGAACTTACGATATTGGTCTTCAAAGTTTATCAGGTGCAATGGAAAGAGGTCATGACATGACATATGTATGTTATGATAATGGTGCTTATATGAATACTGGTATTCAACGTTCATCTGCAACACCTCATTTTGCGGATACTACAACATCACCTGCAGGAAAAGTTCTTCCTGGTAAAATGCAAGTTAGAAAAGACTTAACAGAAGTTATGGAAGCACATCACTTACCATATGTAGCACAAACAGCTGCATTTATGAATTTTAAAGATTTATACGAAAAAGCTGAAAAAGCAATCTATACAAAAGGACCTACATTTTTAAATGTACTTGCTCCATGTCCTAGAGGATGGGGCTACCCAACAGATATGTTAATGCAAATTAATAAATTAGCAGTAGATACTTGCTATTGGCCTTTATACGAAATTGAAAATGGTAAATATAAAATTACTTATAAACCTGCTAAAAAATTGCCAATTGAAGAATTTTTACGTCCACAAAGAAGATTTAAACATATGTTTAAACCAGGTAATGAATGGATGATTGAAGAATTTCAAAAAGAAGTAGACAAACGTTGGCAAGAACTTTTAGATTTAGAAGAATTAACAAATAGAGAATAAAAAAAATGAGATATTTGGGTGTATCCCAAATATCTCATTTTTTCTTTTATTCTTCTTCTGGTGCACCTACTGGGCAAACTCCTGCACAAGTACCACAACCAATGCATTGAGCTGGATCTATTACATATCTTTCATCTCCCTCAGAAATGCAACCTACTGGGCACTCTGCTGCACATGCTCCACATTTAATACATTTATCTGTTATTTTATATGCCATATCCTTCTTCGCCTCCTTCCAATAAAAACA
>X128_Alpine_Marmot__coassemble_16_pt1 | contig 10885 bp, 3 predicted proteins | sample X128_Alpine_Marmot__metabat2_high_PE_001 | metagenome-assembled genome bin X128_Alpine_Marmot | reverse complement strand
ATATTAGACCAATATAAAAAATAATAGGAGGAATATTTAAATGTATTCAAAAAAGAATAAAATAATAGCAATTTTACTTGTAACTATTATAGCCGTAGGAAATTTTGCAGTCGTAGGAAAAGGAATGCCTATTTCATATGCAAGTAGTTCAAAATTAGAAAATCAAAGTATAGCAACAAATAACGAAAACGTTGAATTTGATGCTTATTTTTTGAGTCAAGAAAATAAGGTGCATATGCTAACACAAAATATAGCAGAAAAAACTACACTATATATAGATGTTCAAGTTAAAAAAACAGGTTATCTAAAAGATGCAACTATTGAAATTAATGGTAATTTCAAAATAGACGAAACTACTAAGCAAGAACAAATACAAAAAATAGAAGCAGGCAAAATAGAACTAAATCAAATAAATGGTAATACAGGTAAAACAACAATAGCGTTACCTATCTATTTTAATGCAAATAAAACTATTAATATTGGAAGCTTTAGTAAACAAAATGATGTTACTTTAAAGGCAATATATATAGATGATCAAGGAAAAGAAAATAAAGTAGAAAAAACAATAAACAATCAATTAACTTGGGTAGCAACACCAGAATTACAAATTGAGCAAGCTATTCAAAAATATATTCCATATACAATGGAAAACGAAAAAGGAATTATTATAGAACAAAAAGTAAAATTAGGAATAAAAGATAATATATTACCAATAGCAGAGTTAAATGTGGAAATAGAAGTTCCAAGAATAGAAGATAAAATGCCAGAAGTTATAGTTAGAAAACAAGAAGAAACAGCCGTATTAATCTCAGATAAATGGAATTATAATTCTAATAATGGAAAATTAATAATACAAGAAACGAATATACCAACTCCTTCAGGAGAAATAAATTGGAACTCACAAGAAGAATATATAATTACATATCGTTACGAAAATGTAGACAAACAAGAAGAAATAGATTTTTTAGCAAATATTACATCTAATATTAAAACATACGGAGGAGAAACAAAAACTTTAAGCAAAGTATGCCAAGAAGAAAATAAACTTACCGATACTATAGGAAATATTATAGAAATTCAAAGTAAATATGTACAAGAAAATATAAGTAAAGGATATTTATATACTAATTTAGAAAATAAAGAAAAATTAGAAATACCATATGAAATGAAGTATGACATTAATATAGCTTATAGTAAAATAGCTAATGAAATTATACTAACAACAAATCAATCACAATGGAAAATGCAAGAAGAAACAATAGCTTCTAATTCTTACTTTAAAGAACTTCGTATTAATACACAAAATTTCAAAGATATATTAGGAGAGCAAGGTTATATAAGTGTATTATCTAATAATAAAGAAATAGGAAGAATAATAAGTAATCAAGAAGAAAATATAATACTTAATATAGAAGCAAACAAGCTTAAAGACATTACTTTAAAAACAAGCAAACCACAAAAAGAAGGAATACTAGAAATAATAGCAAGTAAATCAATAAAAGAAGAAAATATGGCAGAAGAGCAAATACAAAAAATAGTAGAATTAGAAGATACAACAACTATTCAAATAAATAAAGATAAAAAACAATTATTACAAAATACAACACTAGCTTCTATACCTGTTTTAGAACCAACATCTAAAATAGAAGTAGAAATTAGTAAAACACAATTCTCTACAGTTGTAGAAAATGAAGAAGTAGAAATAAAGACTACATTAAAAACAAATTCAGAATATGATAGTTTATATAAAAATCCAACTATAGAAATTGTATTACCAAAAGAAATAGAAAATGTACAAATACTAGGTACAGAATTATTATATGAAAATGAATTAAAAATAGAAAACGTACAAGTAATTAATGAGGCAAATAAAATTATAAAAATAACATTAAGCGGAAATCAAACAAAATATAGCATAAATGAAGTATCAAATGGTGCAACAATTGTATTAAGAGCAAACATTACAGTAAATAACTTAACACCAACAAAAACACAAAAAATGCAAATGCTATATACTAACCAAAAAACAGATGAAAAAGGTATAAAAGAAGTAGAAATTAAATACATAGCTCCAACAGGGCTAGTTCCAATTAATACAATTTCTAATTATGCACAAGACAAATTAATTCGTTCTATTGCAGGAAGTAACGAACAAGGAATTATAGAAGTAAGTGCACCATCAAGAATAGCAACATCAGAAATTAAATTAATTAACAATTATACAAATAAAATAAACAATATTAGCATTTTGGGAAGAACATTAACAACAGGAACTAATAGTACAGAATCAAATGAAAAATTACAAAATACATTTGATGCAATAATGTTAAATACTATTAATTCAAACGAATTATCAAAAGAGCATTACACAGTATATTATTCAGAAAACGGTGAAGCAACAAAAGACTTAAGTTTAAATAGTAATGGATGGAAACAAACTATAGAGGATCTGTCAAAAGTAAAATCATATTTAATAGTATTATCAGACTATGAGATGAATACAGGAGACAGTATAAACTTTAGTTATCAAATGCAAATACCAGAAGGATTAAATTACAATGAAAAAGTAAATTCTGTTTATACAGTGTACTTTGATAATGTGCAAGAAGAACAAATAATAAGTGATAAAGTAATTGCAAAAGGAGCATCTTTAACAACAGGAGAAGCACCAAAATTAGAGACAACAATATCATCATATACACAAGAAAATGAGACAATAAGAGAAGGACAATATATAAAATTTGAAGCAACTGTTAAAAATACAGGTGATATGGATGCAGAAAATGTAACATTAAATATAACTGCACCAAATGGAAACATATACTACTATATAGAAAACGAAAAAATAAACTTTACAGATAATTTAAATGGAAAAGAAGGAACATTAGTAGCTACATATAAAACAAAACATACACAATTTGTTGAAGATAACTATACATCAGAATATATAGACCAAGAAGATATAAATAGAACAATTACAATAGGAAATATAAAAGCAGGAGAAACAAAAAAAGTAGAATATGAGTTAAAAATAGATGAAGTTAATATAATTACAAAAAATTTACCAATACAAAATGGTAAATTGATAGTGCCAGAATTAACAATGAAAACTTCTGTAAATGTCATTGCAAATAAAATGCCAAAAGCAATTGAATCAAATGAATACAAACTTAAACTAGCAGAAGGAAAAATGAAAGTAATGCTAAGTAGTGATAAAGCTTCAGACTATGTATTAACAAAAGGTAGCAAATTAACATATGTGGCAAAAATAGAGAATATATCATCAGAAAATAGTTTAAAACAACTAGAGATAACAGTAAAAATTCCAGAAGGATTAAAAATTAACCAAGCATCAACAAAAAATAGAGTATTATCTACAGAAAATAAGAAAGTAGATATAGAAACAAATGGAAATGTAGTTACATTTAAAGTTGAAGAATATAACAAAGAAGATTCAGTAGACTTTATAGTTGAAACACAAGTAGAAATTGCGCAAGGAACAATAAGCCCAATAGTTACTGCAAAAGCAGAAAATGTAGAAGAGCATATATCTAATGTTGTTTTAAATACAGTTCAATTATTAAACTTCAGTATTGAGCAACAAAAAATGGATAAAGAATACTTTAAAGAAGGCGAAGAAATTACATATACATACAAAATTAAAAACAATAGTGACGTATATGCAGATAACTTTACATTTGAAAACGAAATTCCAGAAGGCACAACATTTGAAAAAGCAGAAATAATAACAAAAGAAGGAACACAAAAAATTACAAGCATAGAAGACAATAAGTTAGTAATAGAAAAAACAAATTTCCCAGAGGGTGAAGAAATAACAATAAAAGTAACAGTTATAGCAAATAAAATATCATCTGGAGAAAAAGAGAAACAGATTCAAAATTATGCTGTAATTTATGGAGATTTATTTGAGAAAGTAGAATCTAACCATATTACAAGTATTATTGAATATAACAAAAATGCGCATAATAATTCAGGTGAAGATGATGGAGCAGAAGATAATGCAGATATAATAGATGGAAGATATAAAATATCAGGAACTGCATGGATAGATTCAAATAAAAATGGTCAAAGAGATGAAGATGAACAAACAATAGAAGGACTAAAAGTAAAACTATATAATCAAGAAGATCAATCTATAGTAAAAGATATAGATACACAAAAAGAAAAAATAACAACAACTACAGATTTAGGAAAATATACATTTGAGAATATAACAGAAGGAAAATATGTTGTAGTATTTGAATATGACAGTTCTAAATATATGCTAACACAATATCAAAAAGATGAAGTTAGTAAAATAGTAAATTCAGATGTAATATCAATGGAAATGAATATAGATGGAGCAGAAAAAATAGTTGCAGTATCAGACACATTAGATATAAAAGATAGCAACATGAGAAATATTGATATAGGTATGTATGTAGCTACAAAATCAGATTTAAGCTTAGAAAAATACATAAATAAAGTAACATTAACATATGGAGATACTACAAAAACATATAATTACAACAATTCAAAAACAGCAAAAATAGAAATACCAGGAAAAAATTTATCAGAAGCAACAATAGTTGTAGAATATAAAATAGTTATTACAAACGAAGGAGACATAGGAAACTATGTAAGAAAAATAGTAGATTATATACCACAAGATATGAAATTCAATGCAGAATTAAATAAAGATTGGTATCAATCTAGCAATGGAGATTTATATAATGCAAGTTTAGCAAATGTAGAATTACAACCGGGAGAATCAAAAGAAGTAACACTAACATTAACTAAAAAGAAAACAACAGATAGTGCTGAAATTGTAAATAATAATGCAGAAATTTATGAGACATATAACAAAGAAGGAATAAAAGATATAGATTCTACAGAAGCAAATAAGGTTTCAAAAGAAGACGATATGTCATCAGCAGACCTTGTTATATCTATAAAAACTGGAGAAATAGTAGGAATAGTAGGAATTATTTCAACACTAATTTGTATAGCAATTGTAGGAATAGCTTACGTGTTTTATAAAAAAATGAGGAAAATAACATACATAAAAAGGAGGGGATAAAATGAAAAAAATAATAAGAAACATTATCATAACAATAATAGTATTAGCAACAGTAATAGCAGGATATTTTTTAATTAAAAAGTCCCCTACTGTTATTTCACAAACAGTTGCATTACAAAAAATACAAAAAACACCAATACTTGCAGCAAATGGTTCTAGCGGAAATATAGGGGGAAAATTTGAAGTAAATAAAGATAATCTTCAATACATAATAAGTGGAGATGGAGGTTATTGGAGAGTATTAGTAGAGCAAAGACAACTATATTGTGCAGCTAAAGGTGCACATTTAAGTGGAAAAGGTGAGACCAAAGAAGAAATACAAAAAATGGCCGATGATTGGAATAACAAAACATCTTCATGCTCAGATTTAAATACTCCAGATGAAGGAACAGGAAAAGTATATTCTAGACCATATTATTTCTTAAAAGAAAGAAAAACAGCAACATATACAGAAGCTTTCATAGTAACATATCCAGATCCAGATTGGAATAGCTGGTCTGCAATAAAGCAAGAAGCAATATGGATTACACCACAATTAAATAAAAACAAAAAAGCACCAAAAGTAACAGGAAATGGAATTACAGCAGCACAACTTGCAATGCAAGCAGCATATTATGAACAATTCGCAAGAAAAATAGATAATAATAACGGAACTATGAATCCTCAAAATACAACAAATGAGGAAAATGTAAAAGTATCAGGAGATTATACAAATCAAGAATACCTAATAGGACCATTTTCTATGACATATGTAAATGGTAACTATGGAATAGTATTTGGTGGAATATCTGATATGTATGTAGTAGGTGAAGACACAGAACGTATAGAAATTGAATCATTTATAGTAAAAGATGGAGAAGGAAACTATACAAGAGAAATAATACCAAGATATTTTACACCAGTAGATGATAAAAACTTAGTAGATACAGGAGCACAAAATTACCCAGCATCAGGACAAGAATTCTATGTAAAAATAAAAGCTCCAACAGATTTACACGTAAAAAATATACATGTAGAATTTAAGTGGATGAGAGCAGAAGCAACATTATATTACTTTGAATCACACAAATATGTTGCAGTATTTACACACAATCATACATATCATTGTCATGGACATATAGATGCAAAAGGTAATAGTTCAACTTGTTCAGGATGTTGTTTAAATTGTAAAGTTACAACTAAATTCCAAGAAGAAGTAGTACCATACCAAGACCAACTAGAACCTGATGGAAAAAGATGGTTAGATAAAACATCACTTGATATAAAAATACCAGGAGATAAAAACTTAACTATAAGACTAGCAGGAAATGTATGGGAAGATGAAAAATACCAAAAAGAAACAAAACCAAATGGAATAAAAAATGATACAGAAAAAATGCTTCCAGGAGTAGAAGTTATATTACATGAAGCATCTACAAATGCAGAAGTTGCAAGAACAGTAACAGATAAAAATGGACATTACGAATTTAACTATGTAGATTCTAAAAAGAAATATTATATAGAATTTATATATAATGGACAAATGTATCAGCCAACATATTATGAAGATAACTTATCTGGTGGACATTCTAACGCAACAGAAATAAAAACACAAAGAGAGCAATATAACTTAGATTATGAACAAATAGGTTCATACCCTGAAAACTATAAAGTAAGAAGAAAATTATATTATGAAGTAGGAACTTACAATGTTGCATATAATATCTTAAAATATAGTAATGCATCAGGAAATGCCTATACACAAGATGCAAAAGAAAAATCAGAATCAGGTATAAAAGAAATATATGAATATGTAATAAACGAAGCTGCAGAAACAAAAAGTTATAAAAAAGCATACGAAAACGCTCTAAATAAATTTGGAAACACAGAAGACACAAAAAGAAAATTACAATTCATAGAAGACAACAGAATATCATCATTTACAGGAAATGATACACAAAGAAAAATATACCCAATATATGATAAATACACAATAGGTTATGAAACAAGAACAATTAAAGGCGAAGAATACAAAGCATTGTATCCAGAACATCTTCAAATAGATTTCGGTTTAACTAGAAGAGAAGTTTCTGACATAGCATTAAGAAATGAAATAGAAAAAGCAACTATAGAAATAAAAGGAAGAACAGAAACATATTACTATAAAGATAGAAATCAAACAAATAATGAAGACGGAATGTGGGATATTAGTGTAAGACTTTCAGATGTTGCATACTATAATTCTCAATATTCAAGAGAATTATATAAATCAGATTATCTATATAAAGTAGATGATTATGGAAAAACAGAAAGTCTAACTAAGGAACAAATACAACAAAAATATGGAGAAATAGAAACAAGAGAACTTGAAGTATATGTAACATACAAAATAATGGTACATAATAGTTCACAATCTATTCGTATGAAAGTAAATGAATTTGTAGATTATTATGATACAGAATATGAATATATAGATGATCGTTCATATATAGAAATAAAATATGGAGATAATAAAGGTACATATGCAGTAAAAGCAAATGAACAAAGCATTTATTCACAAAATACGAAATCATCTATTGACGGTTATAACAACTTATATATTACTGGATTAGACGGAATGTATTTATCACATGGTGAAACAGCCAATATATACTTAACATTTAGAGTTAAGAAAGATCCACAAAGATTTGTTTACTTAGATGATAATGATGCAGGTAAGAAAAACATAGCAGAAATAAATGGATATTCTACAAATTATGAGAAAGACACAGAAATACCAAATGTAGGAATAGTAGTAGATAGAAATAAAGTTGCTGGTGTATTAGATATAAACTCTGTACCAGGAAATGTTACATCACCAATAGATGAGACACATTTTGAAAATGATACAGATAAAGCAGCAAACCTAAAAGTTATATTAGAAAAAGATAATAGAACAATAGAAGGAATTGCTTGGGAAGATGAAAGAACAAACTATAATAAAGAACAAGCTACATCTACAGGAAACGGAATAAAAGATGGAAAAGAGACAGCAATTGATGGAATGAAGGTACAATTAGTAGAATTAATGGATAATGGAGCAGAATATATTTGGAAAGAATTCTTAACAGGACAAGGAACATATGAACCAATAATAAATGCAAACAATATGATATCTACTATAAAAGATAATACAAAAGGAAAATATGTATTTACATCATTTGTACCAGGTAACTATATCGTAAGATTTATCTACGGAGACAACGATGAGACAGTATTAACATCTACAGCAACAGATGTAACAAACACACTAGGAAATGTAGGAAAAAATGAAAAATCTTATAATGGACAAGACTATAAATCAACAACATATCAGGCAGGAATATCACAAGACAGAAAACAATATTCTGAATATCTAGATAAAGAAATATCTGGTTATAAAGATTATACAAATCAAAACGAAACAGGAACATACCTATATGATATAAGTGGTTTAGAAGGACAAAATGTATCAGTAGCAAAAGATATAGCAAGCCGTAGACAAGAAACTATGAAACATTCTTCTAATAATATTACAAACGAAATGGCAGAAATATTAGCATCTTATAAAAATGTTCCAGAAGGAACAACAAAAGAAACATTAAGAGCTCAAATAGAAAAATTTAAAGAATATACTTATATGAAAGCAGAAACGGGTAATATTAATGTAGAAGTAGAAAAAGACAGAACAGAAACAACAAATCAAGCAGGAGATAATGTAATAGAATATAATGTTACAAATGTAAACTTAGGATTAGAAGAAAGACCAAAAGCACAAATAGCAGTTAATAAACAAGTAGAAAACGTAAAAGTAATACTTGCAGACGGAAGCGTATTATTTGATGCAAAAAATACAGCACCAAACATATTGTGGAAGAAAAATTCAAACTATGAACCAAAATACGAAAAAGGAATATTAACAGAAATTAGAAATGCAAATGCTAAGAAAACAGGTTTAATTCAATTAAGTATGGACGAAGAGCTAATGCATGGTGCTAGCATACAAATTACTTATAAAATAACAGCATCAAATGTAGGAGAAACAGATTACAATGATAATCAATTCTACTACACAGGAGTTGTATCAAATGTTAATAAAGTAGCAACAACTACAGCAAATCAAATAATAGATTATATAGCAAACAATTTACAATTTGATAGTACATTATCACAAAATGCTAATTGGAAAGTAATTAGAAAGAAGAAATAAAAAATCAAAAATTAGTAAATGCAAGATTAGTTGATAAATTAGATAACTTTAATACTATATTAACTACTACAGAAAACTCTAATATTGCAAAAACACCATTAGTACCAGAAATATATGCTAAACAAAATGGTGGAAACACTGAAGCATCAGATATATTGTACTTAACACAAACTATTACACCTGAAAATTCAACTAGCGATTTAACATATGAAAATATGTTAGAAATAGTAAAAACAAGTAATACAGTAGGTAGAATAAACAATTACTCTATAGTAGGAAACCAAGATCCAACTGTTTTACCATCAGAAATAGATAGTGATAAAGCAGAAGTAGTTAAAATATTACCACCATTTGGATTAATGCAAAATACAATTATGATAGCAGTAACAGTATTAGTAGCCGTAGTAATTTTAACAGGAGGAATATTCATTATCAAAAAAAGAGTATTAAAAAATAAATAAAAAAATACCAATTGGGTATAATATCCAATTGGTATTTTTTTGTTTATTTTTTTTGTAATAAAAGTTCTACTTTTTCTTTGTTTAAGCCGGTAATTTGTATAATATCTTTTAAAGGGTAGTTTAGGCTTATTAATTTATTAGCAATTTCTATTTTTTCTTCTATTTTACCTTTTTTTAGTCCTTCTTTTAATCCTTTTTCTTCTCCTTCTTTTAATGCATTTAATGCATTTTCTTCGGCCTCTTTTAGTTTTTGTTCTGCTACATATCTTCTTTGATTTTCATCTAATATTGCTTTTCTTCTTAAATCTATTATTCTCATTAATTCTTCATCTGATGTTATTTCTTCTAATTTTTTCATTGCTTCTTCTATTTCTTTATTTGTTTTCATTATCTCAGACACCTCCCCATTATTTGGATTATCCAAAAACATCATCCAGTCTATGACTGAATTTGTTACTCCGCTTTTTTTCATCCTTTTTACTTTAGGTATCTCTATTATATGTATTTCTAACTCATCTGTCAATATTAATTCATTTATTTTATCTTCTCTAATATGCCATGTTGTATGAGCTTCTTCTATACTCTTTAATTGTTCCAATTCATAGTCTAATATAGCAATTGATATTGTTTTATTTAAATCTATATATTTATCACCTATTAACATTTGTTGAGAATAAGTCTTTGAATGATAATATAATAATCTTTTTTCAATATCCTTATTATCTGCTAATTGTATTTCAATATGACATATTATTCCATCATCTAAAGTTGCTATTAAATCTAATATTCCTAATTTATCTTTAGTATACTCTCTTAATAAATGCTTATTTTTATCTAAATCTATCTTTAGTATTTTTTTACCTATAATATCGGATATAAGTGCCATAGTAATTTTTTCATTTCCTTTTTTAAATAAAGATTGAAACACTACATCCATTTTAGGAGCTGGTAATTCTGTTTTTAACAATTTATTATTTCCTTTCTCTATATTTTAAATTGCATAAAAAATAAAAATACACCTCCTTTATTTAATTTTTTTGTTTAATTTTTTGATTTTTTTAAAAGATTGTAACTTTTAGAATAAATTTTAAGAAACTAAATAATTGCACTTTATGCAATTTAATAAAACTATTAAAC
>X128_Alpine_Marmot__coassemble_15_pt1 | contig 11009 bp, 8 predicted proteins | sample X128_Alpine_Marmot__metabat2_high_PE_001 | metagenome-assembled genome bin X128_Alpine_Marmot | reverse complement strand
ATATTCTACAATGCCACTTGGTATGATAATAGTAAGAGATGATTATTTTATAACCATATCTTTAAAACAAAATAGAGTAATTTCAGAATTAGAAAAAACAAAAGAAAAAAATAATATAATTACCTACAAAAAAAGTAGAATGATATTACAAGTATTTTATAAAAATGCAGAATTATACTTAAAATACTTAAAGAAAATAAATAAAGAAACAGAAATTGCAGAAAATGTATTAAAAACATCACTAAAAAACAAAGAATTATTAAAAATGCTAAGTTTAGAAAAAAGTTTGGTGTACTTTACAACATCATTAAAATCAAATGAAGTAGTAATGGAAAAAACACTAAGAGGAAAAATAATAAAATTATATGATGAAGATGAAGATATATTAGAAGACTCCATTATTGAAAATAAGCAAGCAATAGAAATGTCAAAAATATATAGTGATATTTTAAATGGAACAATGGATGCATATGCTTCGATAATATCAAATAACCTAAATGGAGTAATGAAATTTTTAACATCAATCACAATAATATTAGCAATACCAACAATGATAGCAAGTTATTGGGGAATGAACGTAGAAGTGCCAATGCAATTTACAAATAGCCCATGGCCATTTTTTACAGTAGTTGCATTTTCAGTTATATTAGGAATTATCGCTATGATATGGCTTAAGAAAAAGGATATGTTAGACTAACACGTTAGGGACGCCCCTTTTCGTATCGAATTCGACACGCTAGGGACACTCCTTTAAAAAATTAAATATAAATGTATAAAAGATAAAAAAGTGCATATAATAATGGTAAAAATAAGAAAAGGAGAAAACAAAATGAAAATTATTGATACAATAGCACTTGTTTTAATCATTATTGGTGCCATCAACTGGGGATTAATTGGATTATTTAACTTTAATTTAGTAGATACTATATTTGGAACAATGTCTATAATAAGCAGAATAATTTATACATTAGTAGGAATCTCTGGATTATGGGGAATTAAACTAATATTTGACAAAAACTCATAAAATAAAAATTTCAGAAAGAATTGGGATACATCCCAATTCTTTCTTTTACCCTTGAAAAAAATACCAAAATCATATATAATGGCAAAGAACGTAAAATCAAGGAGGAAAAAACATGTTAAATGCAATTGGTGTAACCATTAGATTTGGAAAAAGAACTTTATTTGAAGATGTAAATATTAAATTTAATAAAGGATGTTGCTACGGAATAATAGGAGCAAATGGAGCAGGAAAGTCAACATTCTTAAAAGTATTATCAGGAGAGTTAGAACCAAGCAAAGGTGAAGTTACAATGGAAAAAGGAGAAAGACTTTCTGTATTAAAACAAGACCACTTTGCTTTTGAAGAATATACTGTAATGGATACGGTAATAATGGGAAACCAAGAACTATATAAAATAATGAAAGAAAAAGATGCTATCTATATGAAGCCAGACTTTAACGAAGAAGACGGAATGAAAGCTGCAAAATTAGAAGAAAGATTTGCAGAATTAGATGGATGGAATGCAGAATCAGATGCAGCAGTTCTTTTAAATGATTTAGGAATTGAAACAGAAAACCATTATAAATTAATGAGTGAAATGGAAGCAAAAGAGAAAGTAAAAGTACTTCTAGCACAGGCACTATTTGGAAATCCAGATATATTGCTATTAGACGAACCTACAAACGACTTAGATTTAAAAAGTATTGCATGGCTAGAGGAATTCTTAATAAATTTTGAAAACACAGTAATAGTAGTATCACATGATAGATATTTTTTAAACAAAGTATGTACACATATTGCAGATGTAGACTTTGGACAAATAAAAGTATATCCAGGAAACTACGATTTCTGGTATGAATCAAGTCAATTATTAGCAAAACAAATGAAAGAGGCAAATAAAAAGAAAGAAGAAAAAATAAAAGAATTACAAGCCTTCATTGCAAGATTTAGCGCAAATGCATCAAAATCAAAACAAGCAACATCAAGAAAGAAATCACTAGAAAAAATAGAATTAGATGAAATAAAACCATCAAACAGAAGATATCCATACATAGACTTTAAGCCAGATAGAGAGCCAGGAAAAGAAATATTAAAAGTAAAAAATATTTCAAAAACAATAAATGGAGAAAAATTACTAGATAATGTATCATTTGTAGTAAAAGAAGGCGACAAAATAGCATTTTTAGCAGACAACGAAAATGCAAAAACAGTACTATTTCAAATCATAGCAGGAGAGTTAGAGCCAGATGAAGGTGAGATTTCTTGGGGAACAACCATAACAAGTACATATTTCCCTAAGGATAACAACTATTTATTTGAAGAAGACATGACAATAACAGATTGGCTTCGCCAATACTCAAAAGATCCAGATGAAACCTATGTAAGAAGCTTCTTAGGAAGAATGTTATTTTCAGGAGAAGAAGCATTAAAATACGTAAAAGTGCTATCAGGAGGAGAAAAAGTAAGATGCGTATTATCTAAAATGATGCTATCAGGAGCAAATATGCTAATAATGGACGAACCAACAAACCATTTAGACATGGAAAGCATCACAGCCCTAAACGAAGGAATGACGAAATTCAAAGGAAACATACTATTTACATCACACGACCACCAATTAACACAAACAGTAGCAAATAGAATAATCGATATCAAGTTAGACAAAATAGCAGATAGAGAAGTAACTTATAACGAATATTTAGGAATAGAATAACTGCTTTTGGTGATGAAGTAAAAAAGTTAATAATGTAGTAGAAAATGTAGGAGGATAAGTAATATGTATTGTACAGAATGCGGACAAAAAGTGGAAAACAATGCTAGTTTTTGCACAAAATGTGGAAATAAATTAGAAAATTATCAAGCGAGTATAATTTTTGCAAGAGAAAATCAATTTTATGGAGTATTAATTCCAATAACAGTTTATTTAGATGGAAAAAAAGTAGCAAGTGTAGGTGCAGGAAAGGAAGAAAAAATACCTACAACAATAGGAAAACATAGGCTTGCATTTGATTTATGGAGTGGAAATGGGCAATATGATATAGAAGTAACTGAAGCAAATCCTAATATTAAAGTGACTTTCAAATTAGGTATTGGAGCAATGACATCTAAACCTAAAATTGTGAAAATTGAAAATGTATAATAAGAATAAAAAGTCATAAATAAAATTTATTTTATGGCTTTTTTTCTTGCATCATAAAAATTGCTTTGATATAATAACAACGTAATTAAAAAAGCTTCTAAAGAAGCAAGGAGGAAGAAAATGAATATTACAAAAATAGTAGCAGAGGAATTACAAGTAAAGGAAAGTCAAGTTGAGGCAACTATTAAATTAATTGATGATGGAAATACAATTCCTTTTATTGCACGTTATAGAAAAGAGGCTACTGGTGGACTTTCAGATGAAATATTACGTACTTTAGGGGAAAGACTTACTTATTTAAGAAATTTAGAAGAAAGAAAAAAGGAAGTTGTAAATTCTATAGATGGACAAGGTAAACTTACAGATGAGATAGTAATTAGCTTAGAAATGGCAAAGACTTTAGCAGAAGTTGAAGATATATATAGACCATATAAACAAAAGAAAAGAACAAGAGCAACTATTGCAAAAGAAAAAGGTTTAGAGCCACTTGCTAATATTATTTATATGCAAAAAGAAAAAACACCAATTGAAGAAATTGCAAAAGAATATTTAGATAGTGAAAAAGAACTAAATACAATAGAAGAAGCTATTAGCGGTGCTTTAGATATTATAGCAGAAAATATATCAGATAATGCTAATTACCGTAAAAATATAAAGAGACTTACTTATCGTGATGGGTTAATTGAAACAAAAGCAGCAAAGCCAGAAGAAAAATCTAATTATGAAATGTACTATGATTTTAGCGAAAAGTTAAATCGTATTCCAAGCCATAGAATTTTAGCAATTAATCGTGGTGAAAAAGAAGAATTTTTAAAAGTTAAAATGGTAAAACCAGAAGAACAAATTTTAAATATAATGGAAAAGGATATATTGCAAGGAGAAAATGGGTTTACAAAATATTTAAAAGACACCATTTTAGATAGCTGGAAAAGACTAATTGAACCATCTATTGAAAGAGAAATTCGTTCAGACTTAACAGAAAAAGCAGAAGAACAAGCAATAAAAGTATTTGGACAAAATGCAAAGCAATTATTATTAGGTGCACCTTTAAAAGGCTTAACAGTTATAGGTTTTGACCCTGCATATAGAACAGGTTGTAAAATTGCAGTAATTGATGAAACAGGAAAGCTATTAGATACAACAACTATTTATCCAACAGAGCCACAAAATGATGTAGAAGGTGCAAAAAAGACATTAATTAATTTAATTGCAAAATATAATGTAGATATGTTTGCAATTGGAAATGGTACAGCATCACGTGAATCTGAATTATTTGTAGCAGATGTTATTAAAGAAGTAAAAGATAAATATCAAAAAGAAGTGCACTATGCAATAGTTTCAGAAGCGGGAGCTTCAGTTTATTCTGCATCAAAACTTGCAACAGAAGAATATCCAGATATAAATGTTTCTTTAAGAGGAGCAATTTCTATTGCAAGAAGATTGCAAGACCCACTAGCAGAACTTGTAAAAATAGAGCCAAAAGCAATAGGCGTTGGGCAATATCAACATGATGTAGACCAAAAGAAATTAGGAGAGAGTTTAACAGGCGTAGTAGAAGATGCCGTAAATAAAGTTGGCGTAGATGTAAATACAGCAACACCATCACTACTTTCATATGTTGCAGGTGTTAATAAAACAATAGCAAGTAACATTGTAAAATATAGAGATGAAAACGGAAAATTAAAAGAAAGAAAAGAACTATTAAAAGTACCAAAACTAGGAAAAGTAGCTTATGAACAATGTGCAGGATTTATGAGAATATTTGATGGAAAAAATCCATTAGAAATAACATCAGTACATCCTGAAAGCTATGAAGTTGCAGAAAAATTATTAGAAACTATAGGATATAAAACAAAAGATTTATTAAATAAAGAATCTTTAAAAGAAATAAAAGCAAAATTAGCAGAAGTAAAAATAGATAAAACAGCAAAAGAATTAGAAGTAGGAGAGTTAACATTAAAAGATATAATTGATGAACTTTCAAAGCCTGGAAGAGACCCAAGAGAAGAAATGCCAAAACCAGTGCTTCGCTCTGATGTATTAAAATTTGAAGATTTAAGAGAAGGGCAAATTTTAACAGGAACAGTAAGAAATGTAATAGACTTTGGAGCATTCGTAGATGTAGGTGTAAAACACGATGGGCTAGTACATATTTCTGAAATGAGTGACAAATTTGTAAAAAATCCATCAGAAATTGTTTCAGTAGGAGATATTGTAAAAGTAAAAGTAATTGCTATAGATATGGAAAGACAAAAAGTAAAATTAAGTATGAAAATATAAAAGTACATATTTACCTCTGTTACCAGCCATTAATTTTTTACTTTCCTCTACTACTTCTTTACCTGACATAGTTTCATTATCATAAGCAATTAAGTAAACAAGACTGTAAGATAATGCAGTAATAAATAAGTAAATAAATGCAGTAATAAATAGTGCAATTCCAATGATGCTAGCAATTATTACAAATGAACCTGAACTTGACATAGCAGAAGCAACAGCTCCAAATGTTGTAGCAAAAACAAGAGCAATAGTAGCAAGTACATATAAAAGAATAGGTAGCCACATTTTTAATAATGTATTTCCTGCAATTTTCCAGCCACGAGCAAAATTAGAAAATCCTAATGTAAAAAATTCATAACATTTTACATCTTCGCCTCTTTTTAATTTCATAAAAGAAATAATAAGCCCAAAAGCAATAGGAACAGAAATAACCATAGTAGCAATGCTAATAATAGAGCTTAAAAAAGCAATCTCTTCAACTAATCCGCTAATAAATCCTAAAACAAATTCAAAAGCAAAATAAACTAAAGTAATTAGTGCTCCTTTTCCCTATTTACCAGCTAAAGCTTCTCTTGCTTGTTTTCTGATATCTGATAATATCATAATAAAAACCTCCCTTTTAATATATAAATAAAGAAAAATTAAATATATTTTTCTTGTATTTCTTTAATTTTATCATATTCATTATTTAGTATATCTAGAAATACTTTTGAAATTTCAGGGTCAAATTGTGTTCCCGAACATTTTTCAATTTCAGTTTTTACAATATCTAAAGATAAAGGATCTCTGTAAGATCTTTTTGATGTCATAGCGTCAAAAGTATCTGCAATAGCTGCAATTCTAGCCATAAAAGGAATATCTTCACCTTTTAATTTACCAGGATATCCATTACCATCATATTTTTCATGATGATGTTTTACAATAGGAATAATATCTTTAAAGATAGTTGCATTTTGTAAAATATGAGCCCCAATAGTAGGATGATTTTTAATTTGAGAATATTCATCATCAGAAAGTTTAGCTTCTTTTAACAAAATAGCATCTGGAATTCCTATTTTTCCAATATCATGGAATAATCCACCAATGCGAAGAGTTTTTAGCTCATCTTCAGACAAGCCCATTTTCTCACCAATTAAAACTGAATATTCAGAAACTCTATCAGAATGGCCTCTGGTATAAGGATCTTTAGCTTCAACTGTATAACGTAAAACTTCAATACTTTCTAAATAAGCTTTTTCTAATTGTTCATAAGTATCTGAAAGTTCATCATTTATACGCTTAATTTCATTCATTTGACTGATAGATTTAATACCAGATTCAATTAATAATAACAATTGGTCAAATTTATCACTCTTTTCACAATAACCTTGAATATCAAGTCTTCTAATAGTATCAAGTGGTGGAGCCAAATCCTTATGACCTGTTAATAGTAAAATATATAAATCTTTATCAAACTTTCTTATTTCTTCAACAACTTCATCACCATGAATTGGTGTCATAATAAAGTCTAATATCATCATATCGAAATGTTCATGTTTAACACGTTCTATTGCCTCCATTGGGTCTGTAACCCCAGTAAAATCGTAGCCAGAACGTTTTAAAAAGATAGAAAGAGAATCTACAATTCCCATCTCATCATCAACAGCGATTATTTTATAACCATTAGATTGTACATCTTGCACACCTTTTCTCATAAAAGTCACGTCCCTTTCTAGGCAAAAATACCTATTTAAACTAGCAATATTATATCGATAATTATGACAAAAAGCAACAAAAAATAAAAAAAATCTTAGGGAAAAGAAAAATATAATCTTAACTAATTGACTTTTACAAACAATTGTTTTATAATAATATCTGAATAATAAAATATCAAGAAAAGGAGATGATATTATTGGAAAAAATTGATAAAAATAATAAATCATTTGAAGAAATAAAACATATTGATGAAAATGGTATTGAATTTTGGTATGCTAGAGAACTTATGCCTGTTTTACAATATGCAAAATGGCAAAATTTTAGAAAAATTATTGATAAAGCAATGATAACATGTAAAAATAGCGAAATATCAATAAAAGATTGCTTTACTGACATCAGTAAGCCAATAATTTCTGGTAAAGGAAAAGAAGAGTTAGTTGAAGATTTAAAATTAACTCGTTATGCTTGTTATTTAATAGCACAAAATGGAGATAGTAGAAAAAAAGTGATTGCACTTGCTCAAACTTATTTTGCAGTTCAAACAAGAAAACAAGAGATTACTGAAAAAGAATATAATATGCTTACAGAAGATGAAAAGAGATTTTATCAAAGAAATTTAACAAGAAAAGGCAATTATTCACTTAATCAAACGGCGAAAAAAGCAGGAGTTAAAAATTTTGATAAATTTCACAATGCAGGTTATAAAGGACTATATAATGGTGAAACTGCTGATGATATTGCTAGAAGAAAAGGATTAAGATATAGAGAAGATATTTTAGATAATATGGGAAGTGAGGAATTGGCAGCTAATTTATTTCGTATTACACAAACTGAATCAAGATTAAAAAGAGATAAAGTTGATACTGAAAAGAAAGCTTGTGATACTCATAACAAAATTGGGAAAATAGTTAGAAAAGCAATTAAACAAGCAGGACGGTACTATGCCAGAAGAGTTGCCTATACCTCAAAAAAGTTTAAAGCAATTAGAAAAAGAAAATAATAGAAGCTTGAAAAAATCAAATAAATAATAAATTATTTGATATGAGTTAAATTTTTCGTGGCAAAATTAAATAAAAAATAAATAACCACCCGTAAAACAGGTGGTTATGATTATATTATACTGGCAAAATAATCTTAAATTCTGTACCAACACCAGGCTTAGAATCTACAGTAATATTACCATTAAAATGAGCCCTTATATTAGAGTAAGACATAAATAGTCCAAGTCCAGTACCATTTTTACCTTTTGTTGTAACCATTTCTTTAAATAGCTTATCAGAAACCTCTTTTGGAAGGCCACCTGCATAATCTTTAATAGAAATAACAACATTCTCTTTTTCTTTTGAAATAGTAAATTCAATATTTTCATTAGTTCTTCCGTTATAAGCTTGAATTGCATTTGAAATCATATTATTAATAACTTGTACTAAGCTATTAACATTTCCTTTAATCTCAATACTTCCATCTGTTGTAACAGAAGTTTTTAAATTAATTAAAGCATTTTTAAGTTCATGTTTCATTAAAATATCAACACGTTTTACTAATTCGTCAATCGTAAAATTATAAGAATCTTGCTCAGACATAACAACAGCTTGTCCTTTAACTGCAGTAATTACATCTGACATATATTCTGTATATTCTCTAACTTTTTCTACCCATACAGACATATCTTTAGCAATATCATGATGATCTTGCTCATTTACCTCAGGGTCACCAATAGAAGAATCATATTCTTTTATTAAATCTGTTAATCCTTCTGCAGCTCCTGCAATAGACATGATAGGTGTTTTTAAGTTATGAGCAATACCACCAATTAATTGTCCAAGTGATGCTAGACGCTCTTTTTCCATAAGCATATCCTGATTGTCTTTAATTGTTTGCATATCTTGCATGTGCTGTGTGGTATCTTTTAAAAGAATTAAGGTTCCTAAAAAGTTTCCTCTTGAAGTTATTGTATTAATTTCTATATGGAAGAACTTATTAAAACTAGAAAATTCTTTTTCAAACGATAGTGTTTTAGAAGAATTTTTAACCTCAATAAGAGCATCTTTAAGAATAACTTCATTTACTAAATTAGCATTATTATTTTTTAATAAATCAAATAAATTTACATTTCTAATATTAGCATCTTTTAAATTAAATGTAGTTAAAAAAGTTTTATTAAAGTCTGTAATAACATTATCCTCATTTAAAACCATATAACTATCTGAAATACGATCTACAATTCTTTGCAAAGCTATTGGTGCAATAGTTAAAAATTTAAATTTTAATATTGCTATTGCATAAAGCATAGTAGTAACGGCAAAAGAAATTGGTGTAGCATATACTGTTATATTAATAATTCCTATATAGCCCAAAAGATTAATTGTAGTAGGTATAATACTGCCTAATAGTATTAAAATAGACTGCTTCGAAAAAAAACCTGAAGTTTTTACACTAGAATAGATTAAAATAAGCATACTAGCAAAAGTAAGTCCATAGCTATATATAGAATGAATGTAAAAATAAGAGCCATATCTCATTTCATTTATATTTAGAGAATATTGTTCGTAGAACAAATGATGAAAATCATTTGTCCATATCATAAGTAACGATAAAAATGGAACAACGAAAAGCAATAAATAACTTTTTTTAAAGGTTATTTTTGTATTCCACAAAATTAAACTTGTAAAAAGTAATGCTACGGGTAAAAAGCAAGTACCTATGTATATAATATTTTCAAAATATATTGGATTAATTCCAAACTTATAATAGCAGATACTTTGAGTAAATACTCCTGCGCTCAATATAAGAGTACATATGCAGTTAGCTAGCATAGCTAACTGCAATTGAGATAAAGGTTTCTTCTTTGTAATATAAAACATTAAAAATATAATTAAAAATATAGATAATGTTAATAATATAAAAGGTAAAGTAACAAATTCCAATTTTAATTCTCCTTTCTATAATCAATAAAACCAATTTTATTAAAATAATTTATATATTTAATTACATATTCCTTATCGATAGGAGACCATTCAAAACCTATAAATTTTAAATATTCCTCCGTAAAAGAACAATCTAATTTTACATTTGAAGTATATACTAAATGTTTATTTTTATCTAAGTCATGAATAATACCTGATAATATTGATTTTCTTGAGTCATCTTCTAAAATACCAGTAATAATATCAGCTAATAATTTATCAGATACAGGCGAAAGCTCAATATTAAATTCAGATAAAGTATCAGCTAATAGCTTAATTGGCAATAATTTTGTATCGTAAATATGAAAAACATTACATATACTATTATGTTGTAGTATTTTTATAATAGCATTAGAACATAAATCAACAGGTGTTAATTCTATAGAATGTTTCAATAAATAGTTTGGAAATGCACCTATTTCAATAAAAGATTTTATTTTCTTAGCAAATGCATTCTCTTCAACATTTTCTTGGAATAATCCATCTGAATATCTACTCGTAATATTTCCCATTCTTAAAATTTGCGCATCTAATCCATCTGCAATTGCCTCTAAAACAATACATTCTGCTTTATATTTTGTCACAGCATAGATACCTTTAATATTTTGATGAATATATAAAGAAGTTTCTTTAAAAAGTTTTTTATATTGCATATTTTCAGGTGTTTCTACAATTGTTTCTTCTTTTTCACCATTACCAGAAACACTAATAGTAGAAATATGTAATAATCTCTTTTTCTCTTTTTTACAAAAATCAACTACATTTTGAGTACCATTTACATTAATTTTTTCAAATAAATCAGTTTGTCCAAAATGTTTTACAATTGCTCCAGAGTTAACAACAATATTAACATTATTTTTTACTTCTAATATATCTTCAACACTAAGTCCTAAATTTAGTTTCGTAATATCTCCCTCTATAATTC
>X128_Alpine_Marmot__coassemble_13_pt1 | contig 11084 bp, 18 predicted proteins | sample X128_Alpine_Marmot__metabat2_high_PE_001 | metagenome-assembled genome bin X128_Alpine_Marmot | reverse complement strand
AATTAAAATGCTTTTTTTATTATTAACTATAATAATTTATAAAAAATCTCTAATAGTCCCTATTCAAATATTCTTTTACTTCCTTTGCTACATCTTCTGATGTTTTTCCTGAATGAATATTTAGTTTTACTGCATATAGTAGGTCTTGTGCTTTGTAGTAGTCTACTAGCTTTGCTGAGGTTTCATGATAAGTTTTTAATCTTTGCTCTACTGTTTCTATTTTATCGTCTTCTCTTTGAACTAATTTACTTTTGCATTTATCACATATTCCTTCTTGCTTTGGCTTTTTAAATTCTAAATTATATACTTCCCTACAATCTACATTTGAGCATACTCTTCTTTTTACTATTCTATCTATAATATCTTGGTCTGATAATTCTAATTCTACTGCTATATCTATTTTACAACCTTGTGATTTTAAGAATTTATCTAAAGTTTCTGCTTGTATTACTGTTCTTGGAAATCCATCTAAAATAGCTCCTTTTTTACAGTCTAATTCTAATAATCTTTTTTCTACAAGTTTTATTGCTAAATCATCTGGTACTAAGTTTCCTTGTGATACATAAGAATCTATTTCTTTACCTATTTGCCCTGCTTTTTTTATATAACTTCTAAATAATTCTCCACTTGATATATGAATGATTCCTAAAGATTCAGATAACATTCTTCCAACAGTTCCTTTTCCTGAACCTGGTTTTCCTAGCATTACAATATACATGTTGCTTTCTCCTTTCTCTTTTGAAAATTCTCACACTATTTATATTATACCATTTTTTAGTATATAAGTATACTATTTTTATAAATTTTTTCTAAGCTATTGCTTTTTTATGTAAATTATTATATAATACTTACATATAAATAAACTTTTTACAATCTGTTTCAATTGAAAGGAGATATTAATATGAAGAAAATTTTTGAGGTGCGGAATAAAATAGCTGTTTTTTGTAAAGGAAAACAAATTTCCCCTTACAAATTCACTAAAGTAAGAGAAATTAACGGGTATCTTGTTGCCTATAATTCTACTTCATTTACTATTTATGATAGTAATGGAATTTCCATTTTATCTAAAAACATGATGGTAGAATCATTTTCGGATGACTATATTCTTGTATCTAAAAATGGATACAAAGGTATTTATCGTTTTGACGGCAAACTTATCGTTCCTGTAGATTTTGATGAATTTAATTTTTGCAATAAGGGAATTAAAGTTAAAAAGGGCGACTTATATGGTGCTTATTCCTATGATGGCAAACTTATCGTTCCTGTAGATTTTGATGACATTTATTTATGTAATAAGGGAATTAAAGTTAAAAAGGATGACTTATATGGTGCTTATTCCTATGACGGCAAACTTATCGTTTCTGTAGAATTTGATGACATTGGTTTCTATGATAAGAAAATTAAAGTTAAAAAGGATAGCTTATACGGTGTATATTCCTACGATAGCAAACTTATCGTTTCTGTAGAATTTGATGACATTTGTTTCTGTGATAAGGGAATTAAAGTTAAAAAGGATAGCTCATACGGTGTATATTCCCACGATAGCAAACTTATCGTTTCTGTAGAATTTGATGACATTTGTTTCTGTGATAAGGGAATTATATTTGAACAGGATGGTTTTTTGGGTGCCTATTCATACGATGGTAAACTCTTAGTTCCTGTAGAATTTGATGACATTAATTTCTACGATGAGGGAATTATAGTTGAACAGGATGATTTTTTGGGTGCCTATTCATACGATGGTAAACTCTTAGTTCCTGTAGCATTTGATTACATTTATTTCTGTGATAAGGGAATTATATTTGAACAGGATGGTTTATCGGGTGCCTATTCATACGATGGTAAACTCTTAGCTCCCGCTTCGTTTTTCAATATTTCTATTACCCATACTGGTATTATAGAAGTACAAAAAGAAAAAGATGGTTCTTATGAGATTTATCAGGAACAGCAGTAAAATTTAATACTAAAAAAGGATTCTTTGCTTAAGAATCCTTTTTCTTTTGTATAAAAAAGTGGCTACTCAAAAATTAGAACTTTCCTACAATATAAAAAATAGATGCAATATAAGCATCCATTTTTATAGTTAGCAAAGATTTGTTAACTTCTATTCTAAGAATCCCTTATAATGTCTCATTACAAGTTGAGATTCTAATTGTTGTACTGTTTCTAGTGCAACACCTACTACGATTAGTATTGATGTTCCACCAAATGCTATGTTTAGATTTGTAAATCTAAGTAGCATCGGTAATATTGCAATAACAGCTAAGAATAATCCACCAAATACTGTTAATTTTGATATGATAGATGATAGATAGTCTGTTGTTGGCTTTCCTGCTCTAATTCCTGGGATAAATCCACCATTTTTCTTAATATTGTTTGATACTTCTGCTGGATTGAATGTAGCATAAGTATAGAAAAATGTGAACCCTACGATTAGTAACAAGTATACAATTGCGTTTGCAATTGAGTATCCTATTGGAACAGCTGATGTTGATGTTGCAATTGAAAATTTATATATTACTGACCAGAAGCCTGATTGAGCATCAATATTTGGTATAAACATTTGAATAATCATTGCTGGAAATGTCATAAAGCTACTTGCAAAAATAACTGGCATTACACCTGCCATAGCAAGTTTTAATGGAATGTTTGTATTTTGCGCTCCTACCATTTTTCTTCCTACAACTCTTTTTGAGTATTGTACTGGAACTCTACGTTCTGCTTGTTGTACAAATACAACTCCAGCAACTAGAATGATAGCTCCAACTATTATTGCTAAAGCCATTAATAAACCTGTTGTAGAAAAAGCTCCTGTTCCCATGATTAAATTCCATATTGTAGTTATTACACTTGGAAGACCTGCTACTATACCAACAAAGATAATAATTGAAATTCCATTTCCTATTCCTTTGCTTGTAATTTGCTCTCCAAGCCACATTAAAACTGCTGTTCCTGCCATTAATGATATAACGACAGTTGCTCCTGTTAAAAAGCTTGTATCTATAAATATTCCAGAAGAACGATAAGATAGATATATTCCTAATCCTTCAACTAATGCAAGAACTACAGTTAATAGTTTTGTATAGCGATTTATTTTGTTTCTACCTTCTTCTCCTCCTTCTTTAGTTAATCTTTCTAATGCTGGTATTACCATTCCTAATAATTGAATGACAATAGAAGCTGTAATGTAAGGACTAATTGACATTGCAAAAATAGATAAACGTGAAAAAGCTCCTCCTGATATTAAATCTATTAATGATGCCATTCCTTGACCATTAAATACCTCTGCAAGTGCAAAATTATTAACTCCTGGAACTGTTATATAACAACCTAATCTAAATACTACTATTAAGATTAATGTGTATAATAATTTTTTTCTAACATCTGGTGTTTTTAATGCATTTTTTATTGTATTAAACAACTAAATCACCTCTGTCTTTCCACCTAAAGCTTCTATTTTCTCTTTAGCTCCTTTAGTGAATCTTACAGCTTTAACAGTTAATTTTTTTTCTAATGTACCTGTTGCTATAACAACGATACCGTCGTTTGCTTTTGAAATAATACCATCTGCTATTAAAGTTTCAGCAGTTACTTCATCTTTGCTTGATTTATTAAGCATTGTTAAAGTTACTTCTGTATAGTTTTTAGCATGAATATTTGTAAATCCTCTTTTTGGTAATCTTCTATATAATGGTGTTTGACCTCCTTCGAATCCACGTCTAACTCCTCCACCAGATCTTGCTTTTTGTCCCTTATGTCCTCTTCCTGATGTTTTTCCTAGACCAGAACCGATTCCACGTCCAACTCTTTTCTTTGTTTCTGTTTTTTGTGCTGGTTTTAATTCGTCTAATTTCATTGTGGGATTACACCTCCTCTTCAATTATAAAATTTCTTCTACTTTCTTTCCTCTTTTTTTAGCTACTTGCTCAATAGTTTGCATTTTCTTTAATCCTTCGATTGTAGCATATACTACGTTTCTTGGATTGTTTGTTCCTAATACTTTTGTACGGATATCTCTATATCCTGCAAGTTCTATAACTGGTCTTACGCTTCCTCCTGCTATGATTCCAGTACCTTCTTCTGCTGGTTTTAACATAACATTTGCGCTACCAAATTTTCCTACAAATTCGTGTGGTATTGTTGTTCCTACGATTGGAACTTCTATTAAGTTCTTTTTAGCTTCTTGAATAGCTTTTTTAATTGCATCTGGAACTTCTGCTGCTTTTCCATTTCCTACACCTACGTGTCCTGCTCCGTCACCAACAACTACAACAGCACTAAAACGGAATGTTCTACCACCTTTTACAACTTTTGCAACTCTGTTAATTGCAACTACTTTCTCTTTTAATTCTGGTGTATTATTCTCTTCGTGCACTTTATTTTCCCTCCTTTTTACTCTATCTTGTTTAATTTTCTGTCGGGGACACATCTTTTCCTATGGTCATGTCTTCCGTGACAAGGTATGTCCCGCGCCGGGTTTTTCTATTATTTTTACTTTTTGGTCACTCCCACTAAGGACAAGATATGTCCCCTACTTGTGAATAAGTGATGTCAGTATTTTAGTATCTCCTTATTTTTATTTTTGTTAAAATTTAAGTCCTGCTTCTCTTACAGCTTCTGCTAATTCTTTTACAACTCCATGATAAACATATCCACCTCTGTCATACACAACAGATTTGATGTTTTTTTCTAATGCTCTTTTTGCTACTAATGCTCCAACTTCTTTTGCAGCTTCTTTATTTGAATGTTTTGTTTTTACTTCTTTATCTAAAGTAGATGCTTGTGCTAAAGTAACTCCATTAACATCATCAATTACTTGAACAAAAAGATTTTTATTACTTCTATATACACATAGTCTTGGACGTTCTGCAGTTCCACTGATTTTTGTGCGAACTCTTATATGTCTTCTAATTCTTTCTGCTTTACGATCTGTTTTTGTAATCATCGTTTTCTCCTTTCTTAAATTAGTTTTTGCCAATTTAAATTTTATTTTTTACCTGCTTTTCCTTCTTTACGTCTAATATGTTCATCAGCATATTTAATACCTTTTCCATGATATACTTCTGGTGGTCTCTTTGTTCTTACAACTGCTGCTGTTTGACCAACAACTTCTTTATCAATTCCTCTTACAATAATTGTATTTGCATTTGGAACATCAAATGTAATTCCTTCTGGTTCTTCCATTTCTACTGGATGAGAATAACCTAAGTTCATTACTAATTTCTTTCCTTGTTTTTGTGCTCTATATCCAACACCAACTATTTGTAATTCTTTTTTATATTCATTAAGAACACCTTCTATCATGTTAGCAATTAAAGTTCTTGTTAATCCATGTAAACTTCTATTTTCTGGTTCATCGTTTGGTCTTGTAACATTAATTACATTTCCTTCGATAGAAACATCGATATTTTTATGGATATCTCTTTCTAATGTTCCTTTAGGTCCTTTTACAGTTAAGTGTTTTTCATTTAATTTTACTTCTACACCTTCTGGTACTGTAATAGGTTTATTTCCTATTCTTGACATGTTTAGTTTTCCTCCTTCTTTTATTTTACCATACGTAAGCTAATACTTCTCCACCTAATCCTTCTTTTCTTGCTTCTTTATCAGTTTTAATTCCTTTTGAAGTAGAAATTAAGGCAATTCCTAATCCGTTTAATACTTGTGGTAATTCATCTTTAGATGCATATACTCTTAATCCTGGTTTACTAATTCTTTTTAGTCCATCGATTACTCTAGCACCTTTTTCATCATATTTTAATGTTATTCTGATAATTCCTTGAACATCATCTTTTATTTCTTCAAATGCTTTTATATATCCTTCTTCAAATAAGATTTTTGCTATTGCTTTTTTCATATTAGAAGCTGGAATATCTACAGTTTTATGTTTTGAACTGTTTGCATTTCTTATTCTTGTTAGCATATCTGCTATTGGGTCTGTTGTATTCATATTAAATATTTTCCCTCCTTTTCTATCTTGTTTAAGATTCTAACGGGGACACATCTTTCCCCTAGAGGTATTCCTTTACAGACAAGAAATGTCTCGCACGAGTACCTCTATTATTTAAGATTACCAGCTTGCTTTTTTAACTCCAGGAATTTCACCTTTGTGTGCTAATTCTCTAAAGCATACACGGCAAATTCCATATTTTCTAATATATGCATGTGGTCTACCGCAAAGTTTGCATCTATTGTATTCTCTTGTTTTGTATTTTTGTGTTCTTGCTTGTTTTACTTTTAAAGATTTTTTAGCCATTGGCTTTCTCCTTTCTTATTTTCTAAAATTAATTAGAAACAAGTATAACTAGGCAACCGAGCTAAAAATCCGCAAGCGTGCTTTTTGCACGTTGAGGACATTTTTATGCGAAGGTTAACGAAGTTAGACGAAGTTTATAATTAATTTTTAAATGGCATTCCCATAAGTGTTAATAATTCTCTTGCTTCTTCGTCTGTCTTAGCTGTAGTAACAAATATAATGTCCATACCTCTAATTTTGTCTACTTTATCATATTCAATTTCAGGGAAGATTAATTGTTCCTTTATACCCATAGAGTAATTTCCTCTACCATCAAAAGAATTTTTTGATACTCCTCTAAAATCTCTAACTCTTGGAAGTGCTACATTGAATAGTTTGTATGCAAAATCATACATTTTTGCTGATCTTAATGTAACTTTACATCCCATGTTAACTCCTTCTCTAATTTTGAAGGCAGCGATTGCTTTTTTTGCTTTTGTCACAATTGGTGCCTGACCAGTTATGATTTTTATATCATTCATTGCATTTTCTAATGATTTTGGATTATCTTTGATATCTCCTAATCCTATATTAATTACTATTTTTTCTAATTTTGGAACTTCCATAACAGATTTATAGTTGAATTTTTTCATTAATGCTGGAACTACTTCTTTTTGATATTGTTCTTTTAATATTTCCATGACTTATGTATTCCTCCTTTCGAATATTTGTCAAGGGACACATCTTACCTTTTGGTCACTTCCACTTGGGCTAAGGTATGTCCCTTTCCCTTGTGAATTAGTGTTTAAATAGTTTTTAATGTGCTCTATTTTAATTTAGTATTGCATTTTTTACAAACACGTACTTTTTGATCTTTTTCTATTTCATAACCAATTCTTGTAGCCTTTCCACATTTTGGACAAACTACGTTTACTTTACTTGCGTGAATAGCACATTCTACTGGTATAATTCCGCCTTCTTCACCTTGTTTTCTTGGTTTTACATGTTTTTTTCTAATATTAATACCTTTTACAATTACTTTGTTTGTTCCTGGTATTACTTCTAAAACTTCTCCAGTTTTACCTTTATCATTTCCTGATAAAACTTGAACATTGTCACCTTTTCTTATTTTCATTTTTATTTTTCACCTCTTTTTTCGGTAATTATAAGTTGTTTATTTTTGTATCTTTAAGCTAGATACTACTTTTTGTACAGTCATACGATAACTAATAATTTGTAATTCCTCTTTCAGCCTAAGGGCTTCTCTCGGAAACAAATTATAAGTTCCTGTATCTTTAAGCTGTAACACTTAAATGTCTGCTAGACATTTAAGTTAACAGCTTAAAGAACTTCTGGAGCTAAAGATAAAATTTTCATATAATCTTTATCTCTTAATTCTCTTGCAACAGGTCCAAATATACGTGTTCCTCTTGGGTTTTTATCTTCTTTTATTATAACTGCTGCATTTTCATCAAATCTTACATATGATCCATCTGCTCTTCTTATTGGTTTTTTTGTTCTTACTACTACTGCTTTTACAACGTCACCTTTTTTTACAACTCCACCAGGTGTTGCTGTTTTAACAGAAGCAACTATAACGTCACCAACTCCAGCATATTTTCTATAAGATCCACCTAAACATCTAATACACATAATTTCTTTTGCACCAGTGTTATCAGCTACTTTTAATATGGATTGTTGTTGTACCATTTCGCTGTTCCTCCTTTTCTTTATCTTGTTTAAGATACTAACGGGGACACATCTTTTCATAAAGTCATGTCTTCCGTGATAAGATATGTCCCACGCGTGGTCTCTCGCATTATTTATTACGGTGACATATCTTTTCCATTTGTACTCTTTGTTTTTTATTTAATTATAGCCTTTTCTACTATTTTAACTACTCTGAATCTTTTATCTTTTGATAAAGGTCTTGTTTCCATTACTTGAACTTTATCGCCTATTCCACATTCGTTGTTTTCATCATGAGCTTTTAAAGTATAAGTTCTTTTTTGAATTTTTCCGTAAGTTTTATGTTTTTCACTTGTTTCTACGGCTACTACTACAGTTTTGTCCATTTTATTTGATGTTACTATTCCTGTAAAAGTTTTACGAAGATTTCTTTCTTCCATGTCTTTTTAATCTCCTTTCTTAGCAAAATTTTGAAAAACTTCGTCTTACGTTGTCAAACTGCGTTCATAAATCCTCGATGTACATAAAAGTACGACTGCGGTTTATTCACTTTGTTTTCCTAGTAATCCTCGTTTTTGAAAATTCTACGCATTTTCAGCTAACTTTCTTTCTGTTAATACAGTATTAATTTTTGCAATGTCTTTTTTCACTTCTTTAATTTTCATAGGATTATCTAATCCGTTTGTTGCTAAACTAAATCTTAGTTTAAATAATTCAGATTTTAATTCTCCTAATTCTTTTTCTAAATCTGGTGAAGACATTTTTCTTATTTCATTAATCTTCATCGTTTTCACCACCTATTTCAGTTTCTTTTTTAACAAATTTACACTTAACAGATAGTTTCATTGCAGCTAGTCTTAATGCTTCTCTAGCTGTTTCTTCAGGTACTCCTGCTATCTCAAACATAACTCTTCCTGGTTTTACAGCTGCTACCCAATATTCTACAGCTCCTTTACCTTTACCCATACGAGTTTCTGCTGGTTTCTTTGTTATTGGTTTATCTGGGAAGATTTTTATCCAAACCTTTCCACCTCTTTTAATATAACGTGTCATAGCAACACGGGCTGCTTCTATTTGGTTTGTTGTAATTAAACCTGCTTCTAATGTTTGAAGTCCGTATTCACCATCTGATACGAAATTTCCTCTTGTTGCTTTTCCTCTATTTCTACCTTTTTGTTGTTTTCTATATTTTGTTCTTTTTGGCATTAATGGCATTATTTGTCTCCTCCTTCCACATTTTTCTTAGTTGGAAGAACTTCTCCTTTATAAATCCAAACTTTAACACCTATTTTTCCGTATGTTGTATCTGCTTCTGCAAATCCATAGTCGATATCTGCTCTTAATGTTTGAAGTGGTATTGTTCCTTCTTTATAGAATTCAGTTCTAGCCATGTCTGCTCCACCTAATCTTCCAGATACTGCAGTTTTTATTCCTAAAGCACCTGCTTTCATAGTTTTTTGCATACATTGTTTCATTGCTCTTCTGAATGAAATTCTTCTTTCTAGTTGTCCTGCGATGTTTTCTGCAACTAATTGTGCATTTACATCTACATCTTTAACTTCAACGATATTTAAGTTTACTTCTTTTCCTATCATTTTTTGTAATTCTAATTTTAAAGTTTCTGCTAAGTTTCCACCTTTACCAATTACTAAACCTGGCTTTGCTGTGTAAACGTTAACTTTTACAAATTTAGCTGTTCTTTCAATTTCTATTTTTGAAATTCCGCTAACATATAATTTTTTCTTAACATACTCACGAATTTTGTGATCTTCTACTAGGTAGTTTGCAAAATCTTTTTTATTTGCATACCATTTTGAGTCCCAGTCTTTAATTACACCAACTCTTAATCCATGAGGATCCATTTTTTGTCCCATTTGCCTTTATGCTCCTTTCTTTCTAATCTCTTTCTCTTAATACGATTGTAATATGACTTGTTCTTTTACGAATTCTTACAGCAGAACCTTTTGCTGCAGGTCTTATTCTTTTTAATGTTGGACCTTGGTTTGCATAGATTTCTGCAATATATAATTTTTCGTGTGCCATATTGTGATTATTCTCAGCGTTTGCGATAGCTGATTTTAATAATTTTTCAATAATTTCAGATGCAGCTTTTGGTGTAAATTTAACTGTTGCTAAAGCTTCATCTACGTTTTTACCACGAATTAAATCTGCTACAATTTTTACTTTTCTAGATGAAATTCTAGCATATTTAAGTGTTGCGCTTGCTTCTGGAATAATTACTTCTTGAACTTCTTGCTTTTCCACTATTTTTTCCTCCCTTGATTAATTAGATTTAAAAGTTTGATATTAAGATAAGTCTTTTTATCTTTTTTATATTTAACTCCTAATCTTGTTTCTATTTAACTCTATCTTGTTCTAGTTTCTGACGGGTACGCATCTTTCCCTAAGGTATTCCTGAAGGGATAAGATACATCCCGCGCGGGGTGTTACTATTATTTATTTTTTAGTTGTCTTTTCTCCTGCATGACCTTTAAAAGTTCTTGTTGGAGCAAATTCTCCTAATTTATGACCTATCATTTCTTCTGTTATATAAACAGGTACATGTTTTCTACCATCATGAACAGCTATTGTGTGTCCTACCATTTGTGGGTATATAGTAGAAGCTCTTGACCATGTTTTTAATACTTCTTTAGCTCCTGTTTCGTTCATTGCTTCAATTCTTTTTAATAATTCTGGAGCAACGAATGGAGTTTTTTTGCTTGATCTTGACATGTTTTATTTGCCTCCTTTTTATTTTTTCAATGAAATCAACCTCATACTTCGGTTGACGAAAATATCCGTAAATCTCGTTACACTTTCTAACGGCTATTTTCTTCTCTTAACAATCATTTTGTTAGATTGTTTATTTTTCTTTCTTGTCTTGTATCCTAGAGCTGGTTTACCCCAAGGTGTCATTGGTCCTGCGTGTCCTACTGGAGCTCTACCTTCACCACCACCATGTGGGTGATCTACTGGGTTCATTACAGAACCTCTAACTGTTGGACGTATTCCCATATGTCTTGTTCTTCCTGCTTTACCTAATTTTACATTTTCATGGTCTGTGTTTCCAACTGTTCCGATTGTTGCTCTACATCTTGCTAGAACTAATCTCATTTCTCCTGATGGAAGTCTTACGTGAGCATATTTTCCTTCTTTAGCC
>X128_Alpine_Marmot__coassemble_12_pt1 | contig 11211 bp, 12 predicted proteins | sample X128_Alpine_Marmot__metabat2_high_PE_001 | metagenome-assembled genome bin X128_Alpine_Marmot | reverse complement strand
GTATATGTGTCTATTAAATCTAAAAATTCTTTATCTTTTTTAATATATTTTTTTTCAAATATATCTTCTAATACATCTTGTTTTAAAAGTTCTATTTCTGCTTCTTCACCTAACCTAAAATTTGCAGAGGTATCTATTTCATAAAAATAGTTTCTAATTATATCTAGGCAAAATGAATGTATTGTGCAAATACTAGCTTTGTTTAATAGGGTTATTTGCCTTTGTAAATGCATGTTGGTTGGATCTTCTTCTATTTTTTTATAAATTGCATCTAATATTCTTTCTCTCATTTCACTTGCTGCAGCATTTGTGAAAGTAACTACTAATAACCTATCTATATCTATTCTTTCATCTACAATTTTGTGTATAATACGCTCAACTAAAACTGCTGTTTTTCCACTTCCGTGCAGCAGCAGCTACTAATAAATTACTATTTTTTTCATAAATTGCTTGTTTTTGTTCATCTGTCCATTCTACACTTGCCATTTATTTGCTCCATTCATTTTTTTAATTTAGTATATCAGAAAAATAATATAAAAACAACCTGATAAATACTAAAAAAGCAAGATTTTTTATAATGAAAAAAATCTTGCTTTTGAAAATTATTTTTAATGTTTATTACCATTTAAGTAACGTCTTTTTGGGCATTTTTTAGTTACAGTTAAATAATATTATTTTATATATAAATTTGGATCTACATATTCATTATCTTTTAATATTTCAAAATGTAGATGAGTTTCATCTGCAATTTCAAATGTTGCAGTATTTCCTACTGTTCCTATTGTCTGTCCTTGTTTTACTTTTTCTCCTTCTTTTACAAATTCTGCTGTTAATAAATTAGAATAAACGCTAGTATATCCATTTACATGTTCTATAACAACTGTTATACCATAACGTGGGTCATTTTTTATAGATTTTATTGTTCCTTCTGCTGATGCTTTTACAACTGTTGTCTTTTCAGCTTTTATATCTATTCCGTTATGAGTTACCCATTCTTGCAATGTATTTGAATATACTAAATTATCTTTTGCAAATTCAGTTGTTATTTCTCCTTCTACTGGTTTTGCAAATGTTGGGTCTGGAACTTTTTCTTCTTTTTTGGTTTCTACTACATTTGATGTTGTAGCATTTGTTTGCATATTAACAGCATTATCACTTACACTCTCTTTTTCCATATTAGAAGTATTTATTGCTATTTTCGTAGTTTGCACTGTATTTTCTACTGTATTTTGCTCTTCTTTCATTTCATTTACACTTTTACCTATACTTGAACTTGCTTCAAATAAATTAGCTTGATTTGTACTTCCTAATTCCGTTATTGTTGCAGTTTTAAATTCTGATATTTTAGTATTATTATTTAGATAATTACTATAAATAATAAATGTAATTACAAAAGCAAGTATGGCTATAATTAAAACCGAAAGAGAAATATACACAATTTTCTTTGTCTCCCTTTCTTCATTAAATGGTATTCTATTTTGGCGTCTCATTTTAATTCCTCCTTAAACTTTTTTCTTTAGTTAGATTGTTTCCATTTATTCCAATTTTATACAAACTACTTTGTAATAATATTTTAGGATAACCTTACTTGCACTAAATAATTTTAAAAAAATTTATTACATTCCTCGGCTTCCATTCCATGTTTAAACAAATTCTAAAAATAAAACAAATGAGCCTCTCCGATACGCTTTGCTACGCACCCTCATCTGTTTTATTTTAATAATTTGTAAAAACTATTCTAAGTCGCATTCGTCATTACATAAATTTTTTTAAAATTATTTAGTGCAAGTAAGGTAACTATATATAAGCGAAAAAATTATATTTTTAATGAATGACTACTTTAAAATAAAAAATTATAAATCAGCAATCTCCACCCCAGTATAAAAATGCTTAATAATCTCCTCATAATTACTACCTTGCTTTGCCATACTATCAGCTCCAGTTTGACTCATACCAACGCCATGCCCATAACCTTTAACCGAAAACTTAATATTATCTCCTTCTATTGTTACTATAAAATTTGCAGATTTTAATCCAAGCATACTTCTTACTTCTACCCCAGAAAACTCCATATTTCCAATTTTTATTTTTTTAACTCTATCACCATCTGTATACTCTAAAATTTGTATACAATTTGAAGAAGAAAAATCTATTTCAAAATCCGCATGTTTTTCTTTTATCTTATCAATAAATGTCTGTTTAGTTAAAGTTACTTCTGATTGATATTGTGTATATGCCTGTTCGCCAGATGTGCTAACTGTTTGTAAGTATGGATAATTATCTCCTCCCCATACATTAATTGTTGTTTCTGTTTTTCCTCCACTATTTGAGTGAAAAAACGAATTTATTGGTTTTCCTTCATATGTAATTATTTTTCCTTTTGTACTATCAACTGCATCTACAATTTTATTCCAATTACTTTGAGCTGATACTTCCTCCCATCTAGCAAACCTATCTTCTTTTGATATCCATGCTTGACAACAGTTTGAGTCATCACAAATATCAGCACCTTCATGTTTTTCATTGTTGTTTTGTATTTTATATATTGTATAAGTTCTAGCAACAATAGCTTGCGCCTTTAAAGCTTCTATTTCAAAACTTGCAGGCATTTCGCTTGACACAACACCATATAAATATTCATCTAATGGTATTTCTTCTACCTGCATAGTTTTTGCATGCAATAATTTGATAGTATTATATTGTTTATAATCATAGTTTATATGTTCTTCTTTCTCATTTTGACTTTCATTATTTTTCACTATCTTTGCTACCTCTTGTTTTTCTTGTTTATTCGTAAATAATATTGGAATTGCAAAGCATAGTAAAACAAATAAAATAATATAACATAAAAATTTTTTCATTTTTCTCCCTAACAGTTTAGTTCGCAATTTTTTGTTTCATTGAATTCAAAATTTTCTTTTCTATTCTTGAAACTTGTACTTGACTAACTCCTAAAATCTTAGCTACTTCCATTTGTGTTTTATTTTTATAATATCTAAGTAGAATAAGCTGTCTTTCTCTTTCTTCTAAATTTTCTATCATATCTTTGATTGCAATCTTATTTGTAAGCTGTTCTGCTTCATCTATTCCAGAACTTAAAGTATCTAAGAAGGAAATTCCTCCTTCATCATTACTATAACTATCTTCATAGATTGAAATCGTTGGTTTTAAAGAATCTATTGCAACAGCCACTTCTTCTTTAGAAACCTTCAGCTCTTTAGCAATATCCATAATAGTCACTTCTTGACCATTTTCTCTTAAATGCTTTGCTTGAACATCTCTAATTTTCATTGCTAGTTCTTTAATACTACGGCTTACTTTTATACTACCATCATCTCTTATAAACCTTTTTATTTCGCCTAAAATATATGGAACCGCATAAGTAGAAAGTTTTACATCAAAAGAAGTATCAAATCTTTGAATTGATTTGATAAAACCTATACTTCCTATCTGATACAAATCTTCTAACTCATACCCCCTATCTTTAAACCTTTTAACTATGCTCCAAATAAGTCCGTTATTTTCTTCTACTAATTTTGTCATCTTTTCTTGGTTTCCATTTTGAGCATTTATTATATCTTGTATGTTATTTTCATATACCATGGATGACTCTCCTCTTTTGTTTTTATTAATCTTCTTTTAAGATATTGTTAGTTTCCTTTTTCCCTATTTTGCTTAAAACATCTTCAATATCTTGGTCTGAAATTTCTTCTTTTTTTATTAATTTTTTCATAGTTACTTTTGTCCCTAAGCCTACAATAGATTCTATTTTAATTTCATCCATAAAACTTTCCATGATAGTAAAACCCATTCCTGAGCGTTCTAAATTTGGCTTAGAAGTATAAAGTGGTTTTCTAGCCTCTTCTATATTTTCAATTCCTTTACCATTGTCTGAAATTTGAATAATGATAGAATTTCCAATAATTTTACAATTAACTTTCACAATTCCTTCTATATCTTCATATCCATGAATAATAGAATTTGTTACTGCCTCTGATACCGCAGTTTTAATATCTGCAAGTTCTTCTACTGTTGGGTCTAATTGTGCAGCAAAAGCTGCTACACTAATTCTTGCGAAAGCTTCATTGTTAGATTTGCTAATAAATTCAAGTTTCATTTCATTTTCATAAATACTTTTCATCTTATTTTTTCCTTTCTATAACATGAGCTAAAATATTAGAGACTGCCTATAACAATTTAGGCACTAATATCTACAATTGGACATATTTTTGTAATGCCACTCATTTCAAATATTTTTTTTAGCATTGGAGAAACATTTATCATTTCTAAACTTCCTCCTAGCATTTTCATCATTTTGTACCTTCCAAGTACCATCCCTATTCCTGCACTGTCCATAAACTCCACGTTACTAAAATCAAATATAACTTTTCTAGGCATATATCTAGTAATCTCATAATCGGCTTTCCTCCTTATTTCTTCTGTAGTATGATGATCAATTTCTTCTGTAACTTTTATCAAAAGAATTTTTTCCTTTTGCTTATATTCTAGGTTCAATTTATCTCCTCCTTCTTCTTTTGTTTTTAATTTACCTAATTATACTTTAGTTTCCATTATTTTCCAAGAGAGAAATATAAGAAGTTTTGCCGATTTTTAGGAAGTTTTCGACATTATTCTTTATGAGATTTTTGGGTGCGTCCCAAAAATCTCACAATATTACAGCCAGTAGTCACTTGACTACTGGCTGTAATATTGTGAGATTAATTACCGCATAATGATCCACCATTATCACAAGCATTCATTCTCTGGTGTCTCACAAAAAATCTTAGCAACCTTTTTCTTATCATAATCTCACCACCTTTCTGTCATAGAACCATTTTCCCAAATAACTCCAAATTTATTTTCAGGAAAAGTTTTAAATATCTTTATAAAAGACTTAAAAACATCTTCCCAACTAACAGAAATTGTTTCTTCAACAAGAAAGCATGACCTTTTTAAGATAATTGGTGTTGAAAATATTTCTCCTGGAATCTCGATTACTGTTTGACATCCATTAGCATATGGACTTGGCATATGAATTCCCATAGCATTTTCAAATGAAACAAAGTATCTCGGAGAGTTTTGTAATTCTCGAAGGAGAATTGAACCAAATCCCATCTCATCATAATGATGAATACATGCTAATATATCTTTTCTTGTTGATAAATAAGGTTTAACTAAATTTAAGTTAATCCTTATTTTTTCCTTAAAAGGTAATGAATTATAAAACTTTTGTCTTTCATATTGTGAACTAGTATGTCTGATGCAATCAGCAATTTTCTCATCATAATGGTGTGCTGATATATTTAAACCATCTACTAATTCAAGTAAATCAAAGAATGTTGATTTTTGTGTAAAGCACTTGTATGGAACAGAAGTTGTGACATATATCTTTAAATTTGTCATTTTCTTTACTTGCTGTACACAGTACAAGAGGTCCTCTAAGTATAGACACGGCTCTCCACCCAGAAAAAGAACATCTTCAAATCCTTCTTGATGTTTGCTAATTGTATTTATTATTTTCCGAACATTTGGTGGATCTTTTTCTTTGCATCGATTAGCAAAATCAATACAAAATGGACAAGCATAGGAACATTCTCCTGTAAAATGAATGTTCATACTCTTGTGAATACCATCACAGTGGTTACATTTTAATCTCATACTTTTTCCCATCCTTTCAATGTTTAATAATATTGGTATACCAATTTGCTTTTTTGGGTATGTATTAAATTAATATATTTATTATAGTACATTTACATAATTTCGTCAACTAGTATCAATAAATCAAGAAAAAACTGAGATTTTGGGGTGCGTCCCAAAAATCTCAGTTTTATTGTTTATTTTAATGCATTTAAACTTTCTTTTGCTTTTGCAAGTAAGTCTTGGTATTTTGCAAGTTTTGCTTTTTCTTCTTCTACTTTTTGTGCTGGTGCTTTTGCTGTAAATCCTGAATTTGAAAGCATCTTTTCTGCTCTTAAAACTTCTGCTTCTAATTTTTTAATTTCTTCTTCTAATCTTACTTTTTCTGCTTCTTTATCTATTAAATCTCCTAGTGGAATTATTACTTCCATATCTTTTGTCATAATAGAAGTAACATTATCATTTATTTCTTCTTTTTGCTCTTTTACTTCTATGCTATTTGCAAATCCTAGCTTTTCTATCATTGCTTTAGATGAATTTATCATTTCTTCTAATTCTTTTGTTATAAATATTAATTTTGATTTTTTAGAAGGATGTATATTTTGAGTTGTTCTTAAGTTTCTTATTCCTACTATCATTTCTTTTAATTGTTCAATTTGATTTTCTTCTTTTTCAAAATTATATTCTTCTTTATATTCTGGCCATTTTGAAATCATAATACTTTCATCTTGATGATATAGTTTCATATATATTTCTTCTGTCATAAATGGCATAACTGGGTGTAATAATTTTAAAGAGTTCACTAAAACTTTGTTTAATGTCCATAAACAAGCATTTTTGTTTTCACAATTTTCATCATATAAACGTGGTTTTACCATTTCAATATACCAATCACAGAATTCATTCCAGATAAAATCATAGATTTTTTGAAGTGCTACTCCCATATCATAATTATCTAAATTAGTTGTTATTTCTTTTATGATGTTATTTAATTTTGATAAAATCCATTTATCTTCATAAGCTAGATTTTGTGGAATATCTTTATTTTGCATATAAGAAACATCTATATCTTCTTTTATATTTCCTAAAACAAACTTTGAAGCATTCCATAATTTATTTGCAAAGTTTGAAGCAAGCTCTAGTTTTTCTGGCATATAACGAATATCGTTTCCTGCTGAAATTCCATATATTAGAGAAAAACGTAAAGAATCTGTTCCATACTTATCAATAATTTCTAGTGGGTCAATTCCATTACCTAAACTTTTTGACATTTTTCTTCCTTGACTGTCACGTACAATACCATGAATTAATACATCTTTAAATGGTATTTGATTGGTATGTTTTAATGCAGAGAATATCATTCTTGATACCCAGAAAGTTATAATGTCATAACCTGTAACTAAAGTAGAAGTTGGGTAAAAGTATTTTAAGTCTTCTGTCATCTTAGGCCAACCTAAAGTTGAAAATGGCCATAAAGCAGAACTAAACCAAGTATCTAATGTATCTTCGTCTTGGTGCAAATGCGTGCTTCCACATTTTGTGCATTTTTCAGGAGCTTTACTTGCTACCATTATTTCGTTACAATCTTCACAATAATATGCTGGTATTCTGTGTCCCCACCATAATTGTCTTGAAATACACCAATCTCTTATATTTTCCATCCAGTTAAAATATGTTTTTTCATATTTTTCTGGTATAAAGCGAATTTCTTTGTTTCTTACTGCTTCAATTGCTGGTTTTGCTAGTTCTTCCATTTTTACAAACCATTGGTCAGAAATATGTGGTTCTATTGTATTATGACATCTGTAACATTTTCCTACATTATGGCTATAGTCTTCTATCTTTACTAAATCACCAGATTTTTCTAGCATTTCTACTATTTTTTCTCTTGCTTCTAATAAATCCATTCCTTTTAATTCTGGTACTAAATCTCCCATTTTAAAGTTTTCATCAAAAACTTCAATAATTTCCAAATTGTTTGTTAAAGCTGCTTGATAATCATTAGGGTCATGTGCTGGCGTTAATTTAACTGCACCTGTTCCAAATTCTTTTTCTACAAATGGGTCTGCTATAATTGGTATTTCTTTATTCATAATTGGAAGAATTACTGTCTTTCCAATTAAGTCTTGATATCTTTCATCAGATGGATGTACTGCAACACCTGTATCTCCAAGCATTGTTTCTGGTCTTGTAGTTGCAACTATAATATATCTATCTTCATCTTTTACTTTGTAGCGAATGTGCCATAAATGAGTAGGTTCTTCTTCATATTCTACTTCTGCATCAGATATTGATGTGTTGCAATTTGGGCACCAGTTAATCATTCTTTTACCTTTATAGATAAGTCCTTCTTCATATAATTTGATAAATACATATTGTACCGCTTCTGATAATCCCTCATCCATCGTAAATCTTTCTCTTGTCCAATCGCAAGAACAACCTAATTTTTTAATTTGGTTTACAATAGCTCCTCCATATTCTTTTTTCCAATCCCATGCTCTTTCTAAGAAACCATCTCTTCCAATATCTTCTTTCGTAATACCTGCTTCTTTCATTTTCGCAACTATTTTTGCTTCTGTTGCAATAGCTGCATGGTCTGTACCTGGAAGCCATAAAGTATTAAATCCTTGCATTCTTTTATATCTAATTAAAATATCTTGAATAGTATCATCTAAGGCATGCCCCATATGCAATTTTCCAGTGATATTTGGTGGTGGAATCACAATTGTATATGGCACTTTTGTTTTATCCTCTGATGGCTTAAAATATCCTTTTTCTTCCCAAGTTTCATACCATTTTTCTTCAAAGCTTTTTGGATTATATTTTCCTTCTAATTCGTGTTTACAACTATTACACATTGTTTATTTACCTCCTGTAACAAATATTTATTATCTTTCTTCTTTCTCAAATTTCTCATATGCTAAAACACTGTATTTATCTTTTTTCATTTTTGTTTCTTTTGGTAATTCATATTCTAATGGTGAATGATTATTTTCTACTTTTGAAGTTAATACTTTTAAACTTTCTTTAAATAAATTGCTCATTTTCTTCCTCCTTTAACAACAAAAAACTCGCCCCTATCATAAGGGCGAGATATATTTTCTCACGGTACCACCTTAATTTACAAATAATTTTAATATTATTTGTAATCTTAATTTGCTTTTTAACGTTAGCAAAACGAATATAGCTACTTTTGTTTTTTCACTATATCAACTCCAAAGCTACCTTCCATTTTCTTTTCTATAAGAAGCTCTCAGCAAGTTACTTCTACTCTCTGTTATAGTAAGTTAAAATGTACTCCTCTTTTTCTTTGTTTTTTACTATGCTACTTATTATATACTATTTTTTATTTTTATGCAACTATTTTCTCATTTATATTTATATAAAAAATCTATAAAAAATCCCTATTATAATAGCAATAATAGAGATATTTTATATTTTATAAAGTTATATCAATTTTTTGTAGCCAAAAATCTTTTGTGCTTTGCCATGTTATTTCATGGAATAAGAAATTATGAACATCTTGTCCTGTAATTTCTTGATGCCAAAAATCATGAACTTCTTTAAATACCTTTTCTTGTTTTGGTGTTAATTCAACAACAACGTCTTGGCATAAAAAATTCTTTACTTTTGTCCAAACACTTGGCTTTACTGGAAGTGCTTTTCCTGTTTCTACATTTTCATTCATTGGTTCTGCACTATTAACCTTGTTATCTTCCATTTATATTTCCTCCTTTGTAATTTTACAAGTTTTATCATCATTATTTTTATACTACATATATGGAATAAAATCAATAGTTTTTTCTTTTTGTTATGAAAATGTAATATTGTAATATTTTTGTAATTTTTATATAGTAAGTTTTTTTTGCTTTATTAATAACAAACTTTATTACCGTATGAATATGGTATTTTTAAATTTTTCTTTATAATTCCATTTGTGTTCCTAAAAAACTAGCTGCTGATTGTACAACTTTTTTCTCTACATCTGTCATTTTTGTACTTGAATCTTTTGATAATAATATTACTGTTCCGATTGCATCTCCGTCTGATATTATTGGATATACAACTTGTGCATTATTTTTCTTATCATTATTACTATTTTGAGTAACAGGTATTGATATATCATTATTTTCTTTGCTTATATAAACTTCTTTTTCGTCTATTATTTTTTCTAAATCTTTACTAATTCCTTGTTCCAAAAATTCTTTTTTTGAACCTCCTGAAACTGCTATTACTGTATCTTTATCTGTAATACATGCTATATGCCCTGTTGTTTTTGCTAAAGTTTCTGCATATTCTGTTGCAAATTCTGAAAGTTCACCTATAGGTGAATATTTTTTTAGAATTACTTGACCCTCCCTATCTGTAAAAATTTCAAGTGGGTCTCCTTCTTTTATTCTTAATGTTTTTCTAATTTCTTTTGGTATTACTATTCTTCCTAAATCATCTATTCTTCTAACAACTCCAGTTGCTTTCATATTTTTCCTCCTTCTTAACTTTTTTATTGATATTCTTATTATCTCAAGAGAAGGAAATTTTATGCACTATTTTAAAAAAACCTGAAAATATATTTATTTTAATTTATAGCAAAACTTTTTTATTTAATAATGAATTTCGTAGAATTTTCATATTATATAAAAATATTCATGAGGTAATAATCCTCATGAATATTTTTTATTCTTCTTTTTTACTTAAAAAACCTGTCTTATATAATGATAGTATATTATCTAATTCTTTAGAAAATTCTTCTAACATAACTATTTTTATTGTTGGTTCTTTTCCATCAATATAATCATCTGTAATTTGTTTTAATTTTTTTATATTTTTCATTTCTGGCTCTATTTGCTTAGTATATTTTTTAGCTCTTGTAGATAACATTTCTTTTATAGTTACAATATCTTCATTACTTGCGCAAGATATTCTTTGGAACATTTGGAATACATCGTAATATTTAAAAATAGGAGTCTCCATACATTCTTTTGCGAATTTATCATAAAATACTTCCATTTTCATTGGTATATATTTAAATATTTCTTCTGCTCTCTCCATATACATTTTATCTTTCAATTTGTCGTTTACTTCATTAAAATATCTTACTACTTCATCCATTTCTGGTCCAACTTCATTAACAGATATTTGTTCCAATTCTTCTTTTACATTATCACAATAATTAGCTGTTAACGATGCTATATTTATTCCATTTATAAATACACTTTTAATTACTTTTAAATCATAATTAATTAGATTTTTCTTTGCAAAATAACTGAAAAAGGCAAATATTTTTACTATTTCTATTGGTGAAATTTTTCCATTTTTAATATCTTCTAATATTTCTTCTATAACTGTATCAAATTGATCATCAGGTATTTTCCAATATTCTTCTGTAAGCAATCTCTTATATGCTGGTAACTTAGCAGTATCTATTGTATTTATAATTATTTCCATATTGTCTTTAAATGTTTTCATATCAAAAATTCTAGTACGAATATATATTTATATAAATTTAAAAAATCTATACTCTGCTTTAAAATTATAATAGTAATTATTATCAAATTCCTTAATATAGAATTGTCT
>X128_Alpine_Marmot__coassemble_11_pt1 | contig 11347 bp, 12 predicted proteins | sample X128_Alpine_Marmot__metabat2_high_PE_001 | metagenome-assembled genome bin X128_Alpine_Marmot | reverse complement strand
TCATATTCTTTATTATTATTTCTCAAATTTCTTCTAACATTTTCGATATATTCTTCAAACATATCTTCATATTCTTTATAAAAACTTTCTATTTTTTCCATTACAATAACCTCCATTTTAAACATAAATTAATTCATTAAATATAATTTCTTCTACACGATTTTTAATATTATTCATTTTGCATACCCATTCCATTTGGTTAGTTGCTTTTAATTCTTCAGTTATATTTTCTTGTTTCATAAACTGATTCATTAGAAGTTTAAATCGTTCATTTGCTGTTTTATCTATCTCTAATAAATGACTCCTTAATTTGTTTTCCATCCATAAACAAGTATATTCTGTTTTCTTATGGTCTAATAAATACTTTAATCTTAACTTTCCATATTTACCAAGTTCATTAGGATTCACACTAGCTGAATCCACTAAATTTGGGTAGTAATAATCGCCTTTTCTTATATATTCAATTCCAGTTTTCTCATCAATAAATCTTTCTTTTAATTCTTCTTTTTCCATATCTAAAATTCTCCTTTTTTCAATCTTTATATAAATTATTTGCATACAAGAAGTCTAAATCATCATAATGCCTTTGCTCATAATTTTGATAGCTGTTTTTCTTTCCTCTATTGTTATAATTATTATTGTTATAGTTTGGTCGTAAATTTTCCGTGTCGTGAGTCGTAGATTTTACGATTCTGGACTCGTAGTTTTTACGAATCAATTGTATAAGATTTTCATCATGTTCTATTTTTCCAACATAAATTAAATTAGGTTTATTAGCTCCTTGTTTTTTTTCGTGTATTAGTTTGCAATCCTTTAGTTGTTTAAAAGCTTTTGTAACAGTTTTATCAGATAAATTTAATCTTTCTTGAACTTCTTTTCTTGTAAATATTAGAAACACTTTGTCATCTTCATCAACCCAGTTATTTTTAGCAGATAATGTTAATCTATTTAATAAAAATCCATAAAGAATTTTACTATCTGAATTTAACTTATCTTTGTACTTCTTGTTAAAGAATAATTCCATAGGTATTTGATAATATAAATGTTTAAAGCATTCATTAGCTTTATATGGTATAAATTCCATTTTTCCATCCTTTCTGATAATCAGAGGGAATAATAATAAATAAGGGAGTAATTGATAGAACTATCAAAGATTAAAATTTGTCCCGACATGCAATCCCGACATTTTATATTAATTATTGGGTATTTTTTGGAACTTTTTAGAACCGTTCCAAAGCACCCATTAAATTGACACTTTTGCCGAAATTACGCAAAAAAATACAGATTAGAAATTTGATTTCTAACCTGATATCTTGGTGCAGATGGCCGGAATCGAACCGGCACGGTTTATTCAACCGCAGGATTTTAAGTTATTCTATCATTTTAATGTTCGTTGTTTTCTAATAACTTTTAGTGTTATTATTTTTGCTCAAAAATCCTTTGCTTTCTTAATTTTGTACTACTTTATATTACAATATAAACAATTTGAAAAATATATAAATCTAATTTAACTTTTTAAAGTTTTGTTAGAAATTTGTTAGAAAAAAACTAAACAGTATTTTATTCTTAATAATCTCCAATAATCAAATTTTGCATATTTAAAATTCAAACTGGAACAGGCATAGTTTATTACCTGTTCTAATTTTTTCGCCATAAAATTGATTTTCGTGCGAAGGAAAGGACAAATATATGCAAGATTTTAATTTTTATAAAGTTAATGAAACTTTAAATCATAAATATTATCAAATACCACAAGAATTATTTGCAAATCCATTATATAAAAATGCATTAAATTCTGATAGCAAATTGTTATATGGTTTTCTATTAGATAGATTATCTTTATCTATAAAGAATAATTGGCATGATGAAAATGGAAATGTATATTTGATATTTACTAGAAAAGAAGTACAAGATAAATTAAATCTATCTGATAAAACTGTTACTAAAGCATTTAAGCAACTATCAGATGTTAATTTAATATATGAAAAGAAACAAGGTTTTAGCAAACCTAAACTTATATATGTTGCAAAAATACAACATCAAAATATAGAAATATCACATAATCGTAAAAATTACGATTATATAAACGGAATTTCTACGATTACCGAATCGGAAAATTTCCGACCAATCAATACTAGTAATAATTATACTTATATAAAAAATAAGGCTAATAAAAATTCAATGAGATATCATGGTAGAGATTATTCTCCTGAATTTTTAAATAGCTTATATGCTAATGTGTAATGACTTTAGCAAAATACAAAAGCAGTTATGCTTTTGTGAAAATAGCAATATAAAAATTGTTTACCAATTTTTGTGTTGCTATTTTTTTACCTAAATTGCTATTAGCATATTTAGGTAAAACGGGTGTAGGGTGTCCCTACCACACTGACACTTTTTCCCATAAGGGTAAAAAAGTGTCGTAGTGTGTTACAACACAATTTAAAAAAGAGAAAATATTAAACCAGCATAGTGTTTTTCTACTGTGCTAGACAAGGAGGATTATATATGAGTTATGCAATAATTAGAAATGCAAAATACAAAAGAGAAAATTTAAAAGGAATATTTAGACACAATGAAAGAAGGAATAAAAACTATTCAAATAAAAATATAGATAAGGAACTATCTTACTTGAATTATTCAATAAAAGATTGTAAATATACTTATGAAAAGGAATTTGATTTAATAAAAGAAAAATATAATTTAAAAGGACAAATTAAATCAGTTAGTAATATTGTTTGTGAATATATTATCACATCTGATAAAGGCTTTTTTGAAAAAGTGGGAGAAAAAGAAACAAAGCGATATTTTGAAACTGCTTACAAATTTGTATGCGAATACAAAAATTTAGGTGAACAGTATATTTTGTCTGCAAAAGTACATATGGATGAAGAAAGTCCACATATGCATTTAGTATTTATTCCTGTTGTTCATACTACTGATAAAAAAGGAAACAATATCGATAAAATTGCTTGTAGTGAATTTTGGAAAGCTAAAGATAGTTATAGACAATTACAAAATGCCTTCCATTCTTATATAACTGCAAATGGATTTGATTTAGAAAGAGGAAATCCAAGTGAAAGAGTTCATTTATCTGTTGAAGATTATAAGCAAATTACAAACTTTGAAAATACTAAAACAGTACTTAAAGATATAAAACTTGAATTACCAGAAACTCCTGATGTTAAAAGTTTCGGAAAATTAGTACGAAATAGAGATAAAAAAATACAAGAATTAGTTGTAGAGCCAAGAGATAAAATGATTAAAGAACAGCAAGAACAAATTTCTTTGCTTTATTTAACACTGCAAAATCAAGTTAATACTGTTGAAAGAGCTTCAAAATATGAAAAAGAAAGAAAATCTATAATGTGTGAAAATAGAGAGTTAAAAGAGAAATGCGAAAACATAGAAAATGACTATTCTGTTAAACTTAAAGAAGAAATATTAAAAGTTGAAAACAAATATGAAGAAAAAATCTATCATTTAGAAAATGAAAATAACTTTTTAAAGAAAGTTATAAATACTCTACAGAAAACAGTTAATAAGTTTATTGAATGGGTATGTATTAAATTTTCTATAACTGATGAGGATGCTTTTATTAGGAAATTTGAAGATGAAAATGATATTAATCTTGATCCAGAAAAGCAAATTGAACATGAAGAAGAACTTGAATATGAAGAATTATAGAAAATTTAATTAATTATTGGACTATAAAAGAAGCATCCAAGTTTAGTGAATGCTTCTTTTAGGTCAGAATTTAATAATGTGTTCGTAATTCGTAGATTATAACTTTTTCACTGTTTATGCCAACATTTTCATCAAACAAGGCAAATTCAACAATTACATTTTGCAGATTATGTTCTACAATGTATTTATATATCGAATCAAAATGTGGAATAGCATTTAATTGTTTATCAAATATGTCAGTTTTCAAATTAAAAGTAGGATTCCTTATAGCATCTCTCACAGATGCACTTGGGTCTACAGATAATATTGCATAAACTTCTCCATTTGATAAAATTTGTATTTCTCCAACAAGTATTTGATTTTCTACATAATTAGCTGAACTTACATTGATTGTAAATAGTTGATACCCTTGTATTTCTGCCAAAATCTCATTAGCAGGAACTTTTAATTTAAAAATACCAGCTGCCTTTGATTTATCTCTAATTGCATAATACTTTGCAGGATAACTATTTATGAACTCTTTTACCCGTTCTTGTTCATTATCAGTAAATAATTGTTCGGGAAACTTGTTAAGTCCCAATTCGTTTATTTTTTTCATGCTCTCTAATTTACTACTTATCATCATATACTAGTCCTCCTAAAATGTTTAGTTTGGATTGTTAAGCAATCTGACCATTGCTATTTTATTTGCACATTATTAATTATTATTTTAGCACATTTTTACTAGAAAAACAATGAAATTAGTTTATTATACATATTTCTCAAGTATTTTTTGTAAAAAATTCCATACTCCAGTTTTTTCTGTTAGTCCATCATAATTATTTGCAATTCTTTCTAATATTTCATCTTTTGAAAAATATCTTACTTCTGAAACTTCTTCTTGTTGCACTATTATTTCAGATATATCAATGTTTTTAGTAATTAAATAACATTCATTATAATGCTTGTTTATAATATTTCCTTGATTATTTATTGATGTAGAGCCAACCAAATATTTAATATCATCATCGTTAATTTCAATTCCTAACTCTTCTTTAGCTTCTCTAATTAATGCCTGCCTTCCAAATTCTCCACTATCTACATGACCACCTACTGTAACATCCCACATATTAGGCCACAATTTTTTATTTGCACTTCTTTTTTGCAATAAAATATTTCCATTATCATCTATAATAAATGCATATACTGCTCTGTGCCATAATCCTTTTTCATGACATTCTTCTCTTGTTGCAATTTTTCCTGTAAATTCTCCTAGTTCATTAAGTACATCAAACTTTTCTTCCATGATTTTTCCTCCTTAAATTTTTCTTGGTTGCTTTTTCAAGCAAGAAATTATATTATAAAATTTTCCAATATCCCGATTTGTTTGAGCCAACTCTTTCAATTATTTTTTTGCTTTTTAAAGATGCAATTAATCTTTGTACTGTTCTATATGGTATTTTTGATATATCAGAAATTTCCTTTTGTGATATGTTAGAATTTTCTATTATAACATTAATTATTATTTGTTCATTATCAGTAATATTTTTAACGTCATTTATTGCGCCACTTATTGCGCCATTTTTTGGCGTATTATTTTCATATTCAAAAGGATTTTCTTTATATTTAAAAGAAACTCTTAAGAAATGATCCATAAATTTAAAACAATTTTTATCGTAAGCATCTAAAATTCTTAAAACTCCAGAACCTATATTTTCAATTAAGTCTACATCTTTAAATACTCTAATAAGTTCTTTGTTTCTTGGGGCAGTAACACCTTCTAAAAATTCTTCTTGTGATAATTCTTGAGGAAGTCCACCTGCAGATGTTATTTCAATTCTATCTGAGTATAATTCTATAATAGGGGAATTACCATAAGAATAATCATTATGTACAATAGCATTTATAACTGCTTCTTTTAAAGCTTTACTATCAATTTTTTCTTGTTCTTTTCTTCCAAAATATTCTATTTTAGCATATGTAGTATTTTCAACATCAAGCCTATCTAATATTTTTTGTGTAGCTGTAATTAAACAACGATTACCATATTCTAAATTTTCTAAAAGTTCAAGTTTATTATTACCTAAATATCTTACAAGTTTTATAGAAACAGTATTTTCATCTGCTAATAAGAAAGCATTATAATTGTATTTACCTTCACTTGTTAACAAATCTAGGTTTTGCAAAAAGTTATCATTTAATTTTAATCCATGTTCTTCATAATAGATCTTTAGTTGATTGAATGTTAATTCTTGCCTAGGTGAATCAATTTCCTTTAATGTATTCTTAATTCTTCTAGCATACATATCATCAATCATTCTTTCTGTCATTCGTTCTTTACTACTACCAACTCTAACATAACAGCCTTCTGGAGTTCTGCCCTTTTTTCTTAAATAATATGGCTTTTCAGTTCCACTTGATATAACAACTTTTATTACTTCTTTATCATCTATTGTTTCCACAATTACATCAAACAATCCTAAAGTTGAAGGTTGTATGTTGTTTTTTATTCTGTCTTTAATTTGTAGTTGTGTTAAATCAATATTTTCAAGTCCAACTGATTGTCCATCTTTATTTATTCCAACATAAATTATTCCGCCTTCTTTGTAATTAAGAAAGGCAATAACTTCTTGCTCAAAATCATCATTTAATTGTTCTTTATTTTCAAATCTATTAGTTTCAGTATTTGGCATATGTTTTCCTCCTTTATTTAGCAAATTTTAAAATTTCATTTCCTAATTTTTTTATAATATTAGTAAATTCAATAACATCCTGTTTGTCTATTATTATTCTTTGTCCTACATTGTATTTATCATCTTTAGATTTTCTTAAATATTCTTCATCAACAATTCCATTATTATGTGCTAATAAATGTCTTTGTTGATAATATTTTCGCATTTTTTTTAATTCTTCTGTTGTAAGCCACGTATTATGAGATTCTCCAATTGCTTCTTCCCATAGCAAAATACTATCATCTATTCTTTGAAAAGTATTTTTTCTAAATTCATGCGAATTAGGTAATTTAGAATATATATCTTCGCTTAAGCATTGAACTGCAGTAACTAAATCATTAGGAATTGTTTCTATTAGAGTTCTTATTACTCTTTCAGCATCATCTTTATTTATACTTGCTAATTGTTCTTTTATAAAGTCTAAATTTGATATTTTAGCATTTGTTGTATTTATAAATTCATTAAACATATGTCTCGCAGAATTATACCCACAACTTGGGCAATAAAAAGCTGAACCTACTACTGCATATCTAGCATTACATTTTTCACATTGTATTTTTTGTTCAAATATTTCTTTACATTTAATAGGCAAGTTAATTACTTGTTCATTAAATCCTTTTATTTTCATAGAAAATGTTAAGAATCCTTTTTGATTTTTCCTATTGAATTGTTGTGCATCTTTTCGCATAGCATTACCAATCATAGCTTTGACATTGTTTATTGCCATTTCTTTTGCAGTATTAACCTGTTCTGTTGTAAACCATTTTTTAGATATTTCATTTTTTCCACACTTAGGACAATAAACAGCTTCATCTTGAAATATGTTCCTCCAATCTTCTTCATAAACCTTAAATTGATATAGACAATCTTCATTTGGGCATTCTTTATCTACATATCCATCTTCATCAGCTTCTATAGGGAAGGATACTTGCATTCTCTCCATATTTTTTAATTCTCTCATTAAATTTTCAAACATCAACAATCTCTCCATTACTTATTATTTACTAACCACTCATACACTTCATCTTCTGTTAAAACTCCATGCTTTAATTTATTAACTTTATCTTTAGCATCTTTTTTCCATTTATCAAAGTCCTTCTTCATTTGTTTATTATCTCTATTTCTACCAACTGCCATAGATTTTAACTGATATAATCTTCTGTATTCTGCTAATGCTTTATTTTGTTTTAGTCTTTCGTTATATGCTTGAAAAGCACCTTGTTCTCTACAAGTTTTACCATTTTCCTTTGGATAATCACAATAAATTTCATCAAGCCTTGAAGTAGGTATAAAATACATTCCGCAGTTTTGACATTTTTTTATTGGATTATTAGTTGTTTTTACTAATTCTTCTAATACTGCATAACATATAGCTGATAAATCATTACTTTGGTGTGTGTCTATCATAGAAACAAGCATTGTATTATCTTTAAAGTTATCTAATAATTGTTTTTCACCAAATTGTCCTAATTCTAAATTTTTATGAGAATAACTATCTCTAATAATATTATCATTTTTGTTATATAAAAAAGCTTGTCCTTTATGCTTAATCAGATATACTGCAAATCTTTGACTAGGTGTATATTCTTTTAATTCTTCTTTATTATTAAGGTTATATACATAAGTTACAAAGTCTATCATTTCTTCTTGAATTTGTTGAATTTGATATTGCAAATCTTTGTATATTTTCTCCATCTGTTTTAAATATACTTCATCGCTTTCGTATTTCCCTTTTAATTCAAAGTTATAATCTTCATCAATATCTTTTAATATTTCAAAGCCATATGCAAAAAAGAATGTTTCGTATGCTGATTCATATGTTTCTAAATTAGCATTTAAAAATCTTAATAAAAACATTCCAAATCTTTCTACATAAGGAAAGTACATATTGCCTGGATATTTCAAACCTTGTTCTTCTTTGACTCTTCCTTTAACTTCATTTTTATCAAAAGATAAGGTTAAAAGTCTATTTTCAAAATCATCTTTTCTATCTACACTATAAAGATATAAAGGCGTTGAGTAATATTCTTCTCTTTTTTCTTTATTAAACCAAATATAAAAACTATCAAAAAAATTTTTCTCTGGCAAATTTGCTTTCATTTCAATACTTCCTCCAAATTTATAGTTAACAATTTTTATTTTTTTATAGTTTGTTATTGACATTCTATTATTATTATACTATAATGTCATCATAATTACAATAGTTTTGCAGTGAAAAATTGTAAAACTAAAAAGCACATTGAAAAATACACTAAAAATTAGTGTCATATGCAAGTATTATAGAACACTATAATGATACTTCGACTTGGCTTAACGTGATGTTGAGGAGTCGCTCGGTTAGTAACGGAGAGGTGAAATTCCTATGTAGGTAAAACTATCTATAATATTCCCTTAAGTAGATGGGACAGGGTAAATATAATCTACTAAATATATGCAAAATTTTGATTTTACAGAAATGGAGGTACAATATGCAAAATAACAATACGAATGAAATGTTTGCCGATTATCCAGATGTTGTTGATGTATCAGGACTACAATCAATGCTAGGTGGAATCTGTCAGCAAACGGCATACGAATTAGTACGAAAAGGTACTATTAAAGCAATAAAAATTGGTAAACTATACAGAATACCAAAAATAAATGTTATTGCTTTTTTAATGAAAAATACTGTTTAAAATTAGGAAGGAGATTTTTATGTACGATATTACAGCATACTTAACAATTAAGAATAAGACTTTTTATACAGTATTAACTTACTATGTAGAAGGCATAAGAAAATTAAAATGGGTTTCTACAGGAATTAAAGAAAACGAAAGTAAGAGAAAAGCTGAAAAGAAACTTATTCAAATAAGAGATGAATTTAAAGAAAAACTAGAAACAATTACAGAAACTAAAACAGAAGATAAAAAAGTTAAAATTACTTTTGCAGACTTTATGATTAAATGGCTCGATATGATAAAACATCAAGTTGAAGAGTCTACATATACAGGCTATAAAAGACAGATTGAAGGAAGGTTAAAAAAGTATTTTACAGAACATCCAATATTACTGGAAGATTTAAAACCAGTTCATATTTTAGATTTTTATAATAGCTTATATTCAGAAGGGCTAAAAGGAAATACAGTTGTAAAATACCATGCAAATATTAGAAAGGCTTTAGATTATGCAGTACAAACGGATTTAATATTAAGTAATCCTGCTATAAAAGTAGGCAGACCACAGCAAGAACAATTTATTGCAGATTACTACAATGAAGAAGAACTGAATAATTTATTCAAAGTTGTGAGAAATACACCTATTGAGTTAATAGTAAATTTAACTGCTTTTTATGGATTACGAAGAAGTGAAGTTTTAGGTCTTAAATGGTCTGCAATAGACTTTAAAAATAAGACAATTACTATTAGCCATAAAGTTATTACAGTTACAGATGAAAGTGAAGATGCAAAAAATAAAACAAAGATGATTACTAAAAGTAAAACGAAAAACAAATCAAGTTATAGAACTTTACCACTATTTAAAGAAATTGAAGAACTTTTATTATACACAAAGAAAATGCAAGAATATTATAAATCGCAATTTAGAGATAGCTACAATAACCAATATAAAGATTTTGTTTGTGTGGATGAATTAGGAAATTTAAGAAAGCCAGACTATGTTAGTCATAAGTTTAAACAAATATTAAAAAAGAATAATTTAAGAGAAATAAGATTCCACGATTTAAGACACAGTTGTGCAACATTACTTGTGAAAAAAGGAATATCTTTAAGAGAAATACAAGATTGGTTAGGACATTCTAGTTCAAAGACAACAGAAAGATATGCTCATTTGGATTCAAGTTCAAAAATAAAATCTGCATCTGCAATAGAAAAAGCATTAAGCTTTAGTACCAATACAGAAAATGAAAGAATAAAAAAAGATATATTAGATCAGGACTCTAATACATCTACTAAAGAAAATATTTCAAATTGTTAGAAATTTGTTAGAAAAATCTAGCAATTTTATTATAAAAGCACCAAGTCATATCTTACGAAAAGCTTGGTGCTCTTATGGTGCAGATGGCCGGAATCGAACCGGCACGGGATTTAGGTCCCGCAGGATTTTAAGTCCTGTGCGTCTGCCAGTTCCGCCACATCTGCATTTCTAAATTTTATACAAATTAGCTACACATACTGACGTTGTAACTCAGACTACGTCTTCGAACAACCTCAGCAAGTTCCGCCACATCTGCATATCATGTTTTGCAACTGACAAATGTTATTATAATACCTATTAATACAATTTGTCAAGAATGAATTAAAAAAAATATAAAAAAATTATAAAAATTTGTAATAGCTATAGACTTTTTATATAAATTAGCCTAAAATAGATAGGTAAAATAAAAAAACAGACAGGGGGAATATAAATGAATATATGGCATGACATTGATCCAGAAAGAATAAAAAAAGATGACTTTGTTGCCGTAATTGAAATATCAAAGGGAGGAAGAAATAAATACGAATTAGATAAACAAACTGGAATGTTAAAACTAGATAGAGTATTATATACTTCAACGCATTATCCAGCAAACTATGGATTTATACCAAAAACTTATGCTGGAGATAATGACCCATTAGATGTACTAGTTCTTTGCCAAGAAAAAATAGTTTCATTAGCATTAGTTGAAGCATATCCAATTGGTGTTTTAAAAATGATAGATGGAGATGAATATGACGAAAAAATTATAGCTGTATCAAAAAAAGACCCATTTTTGAATGAATACCAAGACATCACAGAAGTACCAGCTCATATATCAGCAGAAATAATGCACTTTTTTGAAGTATATAAACAATTAGAAGGAAAACAAACTGCAGTTGATAAAATAATGGGAAGAGAAGAAGCTGAAAGAATTATTCAGGAATGTATAGATAATTATAACAAAAAATTCTCAAAATAGAGGAGAAAAATATGAT
>X128_Alpine_Marmot__coassemble_10_pt1 | contig 11450 bp, 8 predicted proteins | sample X128_Alpine_Marmot__metabat2_high_PE_001 | metagenome-assembled genome bin X128_Alpine_Marmot | reverse complement strand
ATATTATATTAAAAGAGTGAACGAAGTTCACTTTGTTCTGTGTTCTATAAAAATGATACTATTTTAAAATATAGAAAATGTAAAAATTGATAAATTTAGATATTTTTATTTTTAAAAGTGGTATAATAATAGAGAAAAAGGAGGTATCGCAAATGAAAAAAGGAAAAATAGTTTTAGTAGGAACTGGTTTTGTAGGAATGAGCATGGCATATTCTATGTTAAATAGAGGGGGAATAGAAGAATTAATTTTAGTAGATATTGATAAAGAAAAAACAATAGGTGAGGAAATGGATTTATCACATGGACTTCCATTTGCTCCTCAAAAAATGGTAATAAAAGCAGGAGATTACAATGAATGTAAAGATGCAGAAATAGTAGTAATAACTGCAGGTGCTGCACAAAAACCAGGACAGACAAGATTAGAATTAGCAGAAGTAAATGCAAAAATTGTAAAAGATATTACAAAAAATATTATGGCAAGTGGATTTAATGGAATTATTATAGTAGCAAGTAACCCAGTAGATTTAATGGCATATGTAGTATATAAAGTATCAGGACTACCTAAAAATAAAGTAATAGGATCAGGTACTATTTTAGATACAGCAAGATTAAGATATATGATAGCAGATTACTTAAAAGTATCTAGCAAAAATGTTCATGCATATATTATGGGAGAACACGGAGATTCTTCTTTTGTGCCTTGGGGACATTGTTATGTAGGATGCAAAAAGTTAATTGATATTATGGAAGATGGAAAATATCCAATAGCTGATTTAGATAATATTCATAAAGAAGTAGTAAATGCTGCCTATGAAATAATAGAAAGAAAAAAAGCAACATACTATGGAATAGGAATGTCATTAAATAGACTAGTAAGAGCAATTTTAGATAATGAAAATTCAGTGCTTACAGTATCTACTTACTTAAAAGATGGAAAATACGGACAAGATGATGTATATATTGGAGTTCCAGCTATTATTAATGAAAATGGTGTAAGAGAATTGTTAGAATTAGATTTAACAAAAGAAGAACAAGAAAAGTTAGACAATAGCTGTAATTTGATTAAGAAAATGAGAGAAGACTCGATTGAAAAAATAATAGAAGAGTAAACTATTAGAAATTTGTTTAATCTAATTTATAAAAAAAATTACAAAAATTTCCAGAAAAATAATGAATTTTTAAATTTTAGTTGACATATAATAATAAATATAGTATACCATATTTGATGACTCGAGTAACATCACTGGTCATAAGAAGTCATATGATATTTGATATGTGTGGACGGCACATATCTTTTTTTTTTCATAATAACAATATTATAAGTTATATATAATATCTTCAAGGGTTACTCACAACAATTTATAGTACATAAGTTGTAACGAATATAGAAAAATACAACAAGAATGCTTGAAAATAGAGAAAAAATATAGTATAATAGTTAACGTAACTAAAAAAGTATAAATTTCGAAAGTTCAATTGAACTAGAAAGGATAGTTTATGGGAAAAAATGCGATGCAATTATTAAACGATTTAATTATCGAAAAGAACAGCCGGATTTGTGCAGGACTGGATCCTACATGGGAAAATATTCCAAATGCATTTAAGTTAGAGTATGGTTGGGATGATGAAAAAGGCGAAGAAAACATGGAAGACTTTTCACAGATTATTTACAAATATTGCGAAAAGTACATTGATGCTGTAGCAGATATTGTTCCAGCAATTAAGATTAACAGTGCCTTTTTTGAAAGGGAGCATTTAGAAGATCTTTACTTCGAAGTTGCATACTATGCAAGAGAAAAAGGATTGTTTGTTATCGGAGATATTAAGAGGGCAGATATTGGTTCTACTTCAGATGCATATGCACAAGCGTTCTTAGCAGCTGGTCAACCCTTTGATGCAGTTACCATTAATCCCTACTTTGGAACAGATGGTGTAATGCCGTTCTTGAAACTTGCAAAAGAAAATGGAAAAGGTGTATTTGTTCTTGTTAAAACTTCTAACAAGTCATCTGCAGAAATTCAGGATTTGGAACTTGTAGATGGGAGAAAAGTCTACGAAGCAGTAGCAGACTTGGTTCTTGAGTGGGCAAGGAAAGTGGATCCTGAAAGTTTTGACGAAGAAGACGAATATCCTAATTATCCTATGGTAGGTGCAGTAGTAGGTGCAACTCATCCTGAGCAGGCAGATGATTTAGTATATCAAATGGGACGCACATTTTTCTTAGTTCCGGGCTATGGCGCACAAGGAGCAACAGCAGATGATGTAGCAATTAACTTCGATTATAACAACATTGTAGGTACAGGAGCTATCATAAATTCTTCAAGAGGCATTATGAATGCTTACAAGAAGGATTGCTGGAAAGACATATATTCAGAAGAAACATGGGCAGAAGCGGCAAGGATGGAAGCAATACGGGCAACAGAAGAAATTAATCAGGCAATTAATAAGTACTACGACAATTACAAGCTGTAAATATGAAAAAACCACTATGGAGTTATTTACTCCATAGTGGTTTTTTGCGTTTTTATTTAACAACAATATTGTAAATTTTATTTTTAACATAAATTTCTTTTATAATTGTTTTACCTTCTAATAATCCACAAATTGTTTCATTATTGTGGACAATTTCCTTTACAGTTTCTTCATCAGAATCTATTGGAGCAGTAATTGTAGCTTTTAGTTTTCCATTAAATTGAACTGGAATTTCAATTTCGCTATCAATTGTTTTTGCTTCATCATAGATAGGCCAAGAAGATTCACAAATAGCTTTAAATCCTAAGCTTTCATTAAGTTCTTCTGTAATGTGTGGAGCAATAGGGTTAAGCAAAGTTAAAAGTACATGATAATCTTCTTTTGTAATGTTTTTTTGTTCATCATAACTATTTGCTAAAATCATTAAAGCTGATACAGCAGTATTATATGACATATTACTTAAATCTGTTTGAACCTTTTTAATTGTTTTATGAATAATAGATTCTAGTTTTGAAGAATAACTTTCACCATCTACAACTTTTTCTTTTAAACGAATGACCTTATCAATAAAACGTTTACATCCTTTTAAAGAATCTGTACTCCATGGAGCATCTTGAGTATAATCTCCCATAAACATTTCATAAACTCTTAAAGTATCTGCTCCATATTCTTTTACAATATCATCAGGGTTAATAACATTACCCTTAGACTTACTCATTTTCTCATTATTTGAGCCTAAAACCATACCATGGCTAACTCTAGTCCAAATCATTTCTTTATTAGGAACTAAGCCAATATTGTATAAGAATTGTACCCAAAATCTTGCATATAATAAGTGACGAGCTGTATGTTCCATACCACCATTATACCAGTCAACTCTATTCCAATATTTCATAGCATCCATAGATGCAAACTCGTGTGTATTATGTGCATCCATAAATCTTAAGAAATACCAACTAGAACCTGCCCAGTTAGGCATTGTATCAGTTTCTCTTTTAGCTTCTCCTCCGCAACAAGGACAAGTTGTATTTACCCAATCTGTTATGTTAGCAAGTGGACTTTCACCATTTTCAGTAGGCTCATATTCTGCAACATCTGGTAATAGTAAAGGTAAATCTTCTTCCTTCATAGGTTGCCATCCACATTTTTCACAATAAATCATTGGAATAGGCTCACCCCAGAATCTTTGTCTTGAGAAAATCCAATCTCTCATTTTATAATTATTTACTTTTCTTGCAATTCCCATTTTTACTAGCTTATCAGTAATAGCAACTTTAGCTTCTTCTACTGTTAAACCAGTAAATTCTTCAGAATTTATAAGTTTGCAGCCTTTACCTAAATAGTCTTGTTTTTCAAAAGCAGCCTCTGTTACATCTCTACCATCAATTACTTGTAACATTTCAAGGTTGTGTTCTTTTGCATATTCAAAATCTCTTTGGTCATGAGAAGGAACAGCCATAACAGCACCTGTACCATAATCACCTAAAACGAAATCTCCTAAGAAAATAGGAACTTCTTTTCCATTAATAGGGTTAATAGCACTAACACCTTCAAGTTTGCAACCAGTTTTACCTTTGTTAAGTTCAGTTCTTTCCATGCTAGATTTTTTAGCAGTTTCTTTAATATAGTTTTCTACTTCTTCTTTATTAGTTACCATTGGCATTAATTCTTTAATCAATTTTCCATCTGGAGCAATAACAAAGAAAGTAATTCCATAAACTGTTTCAATACAAGTAGTGAAAATAGAAAAACTTCCACCTTGTTTTATTTTAACATCAAGTTCAACACCAGTAGACTTACCAATCCAGTTAATTTGTCCAAGTTTTACTCTAGGAGCAAAATTAGTATCATCTAAGCCTTTTAATAAATCCTCAGAATAATCACTCATTCTAAGCATCCATTGAGATTTCTCTCTTTGCTCAACTTGGCTTCCACATCTTTCACAAACACCGCCAGCAGCATCCTCATTAGATAAAACACTTTTACAAGTAGGGCACCAATTAACAGGAATCGTATCCTTATAAGCCATACCATGTTTATAAAATTGTAAAAATTGCCATTGAGTCCATTTATAATATTCAGGGTCAGTAGTAGAAAACTCTCTAGACCAATCAAAAGAAAATCCTAAATTCTTCATTTGACCTTTAAAAGTTGCAATATTTTCTTTAACAGCATCTTTTGGATGAATATGATTTTTAATCGCATATTGCTCAGCAGGAGCACCAAAAGCATCCCAACCCATAGGGTACAAAACATTAAAGCCTTGCATTCTCTTCATCCTAGCAAGAGCATCTTGTGCAGTATAACTTCTAACATGACCAACATGAAGCCCAGCTCCAGAAGGGTAAGGAAACTCAACTAATATATAATAAGGGTCTTTACTAGTATCACCCGTAACAGCTTTAAAAGACTCATTCTTATCCCAATAATCTTGCCATTTTTTTTCAACCTCAGTAAAATTATAAGCCACTATAAATCATCCTCTCTTTTTTGTCCATTGGGGACGTTTCCTTTTGGGTAATCTGTCCCTTTTGCGACATTTAATAATATTGCTATTATACTACATTATTTTGGGAAAGGGAAGGGAAAAAGAAAAAATTTCAAAATAGTAATGTAAAATAAAAATATATGTGATAAAATACATATAAATTAAAAAAGGAGAATAAGAATGGAAGTTTTAAAAGTAGGAGACTTATGCAAGCATTTTAAAGGAAAAAGCTTATTAGAAAAAAATATATATGAAATTATGGCAGTAGGTGTTATATATACAGGAGAAGGAGTAAATAAAACTTTAGATAATTTAGTAGTTTATAAAAATATATTTCAAGAGGGCAAAATTTTTACAAGAGAATATGATGAGTTAATAGGAGAACTATCAGAAGAAAAACAAAAGCAATATGGACAAAAACATCGCATAGAAAAGCTTACAGAAGATGAAATAAAACTTGTAAAAAGTAAGGAATTTAGAAAAGAAAAAATAGAATATATGAAAAATGTTAATAAGAATTTTGAAAAATTAGGAATTGATATTAGTAAAATATAGGAGAAAGATGAAAGAAAAAATAGTAATAGCAACAAATAATAAAGGAAAATTAAAAGAAATAAGGGAAATATTAGAATGTTATGAAATATTGTCCTTAAAAGATTTAAATTGTAACATAGAAGTAGAAGAAGACCAAGATACTTTTGAAGGAAATAGTTTAAAAAAAGCACAAGAAATTTCAAAAATATTGAATATGCCATGTATAGCAGATGATAGTGGTCTATGCATAGAAGAATTAAATGGTTTTCCAGGAGTAAAAACTGCAAGATTTTTAGGAGAAAACGCAAGCCAAGAGGAAAGAAATAATTATTTAATAAATAAGCTAGAGGAAAAGGAAAATAGAAAAGCAACAGTAGTTACAGTTATGACATATGTTGATGAACAAAAAGGTAAGAAATTCGTAGCAAGAGGAGAGTTACATGGCTATATAGCAAAAGAAAAAAGAGGAAATAATGGTTTTGGATTTGATGAAATATTTGAATTAGAGAATGGAAAGACTTTAGCAGAATTAAATAGTGAAGAAAAAAATAAAATAAGTAGTAGAAAAATAGCTTTAGAGAGTTTGAAAGAAAAATTAGAAGGAAAAAAATAAAATCAGGTAAAAAATCATAGAAAAAGGTCGACAAAAAATTGTTGACTTTTTTTCATGTTAATATATAATATAAGTATTAGTTCCCAAAAGGGACAGATTACCCAAAAGGATGAGTTAGCCGTTCGAACAAAGTGAGTTACGGATAACTTATGCAGAGGCTAACGTCCCCAATGGACAAACAAAAGAAAGGATGAAGAATATGGCAGAATATACAGAAGAAGAGCAAGCAAAAGTAAAGGCTATGATTGACGATTTAGTTGAGAAGGCAACCGTAGCATCTAGAGAGTATATGAAATTAGATCAAGAGCAAGTAAATAACATTGTAAAGGCTATGTCTATGGCAGGCTTAGAGCATCATATGGAACTTGCAAAGTTGGCAGTAGAAGAAACTGGCCGTGGTATTTATGAAGATAAAATTACAAAGAATATGTTTGCAACAGAATATATTTATCATAGTATTAAATATGATAAAACAGTAGGGGTAATTAACGAAAACGAAGAAGAAGGTTATGAAGAAATTGCAGAGCCTATCGGAATTATTGCAGGTGTTACACCAGTTACAAATCCAACTTCTACTACAATGTTTAAATCTATGATAGCAGCAAAAACAAGAAATGTTATTATATTTGGTTTCCACCCATCTGCACAAAAATGTAGCTCTAAGGCTGCAGAAATTGTAAGAGATGCTGCAATAAAAGCAGGAGCACCAGAAAATTGTATTTTATGGATTGAAGAACCATCTATTTTAGCAACGAATATGCTTATGAATCACCCAGGTGTTAATTTAATTTTAGCAACAGGTGGAACAGGAATGGTAAAAGCAGCGTATTCTTGTGGTAAACCAGCTTTAGGAGTAGGCCCTGGAAATGTTCCTTGTTATATCGATAAAACAGCTAAATTAAAAACATCAGTTAATGATTTGGTGCTTTCAAAATCATTTGATAATGGAATGATTTGTGCATCTGAACAATCTGTTATTGTAGACAACGAAATTCATGAAGAATTTGAAAGATTAATGAAAGAAGCGGGATGTTACTTCTTATCTGATGAAGAAACAAATAGATTAAGAAATAGCATGTTTATAGAAGAAAAAGGCTGTGCACTAAATGCAGATATTGTAGGACAAAGTCCATACAATATTGCAAAAAGAGCAGGAATTGAAGTGCCAGAAGATACTAAGGTATTAGTATTACATGAAAATGGAGTAGGAATAGAGTACCCATTTTCTAAAGAAAAATTAAGCCCAGTTTTAGCATACTATATTGTAGAAAATAGAGATGAAGGAATTGAGCTAGCAGAAAAGCTAATTGAATTTGGAGGTTTAGGACATTCTGCAGTTATTCATTCAGAAGATGAAGAAACAATAGCTAAATTTTCTGAAACAGTAAAAGTAGGAAGAATTATTGTGAATTCTCCTTCAACACATGGAGCAATTGGTGATATTTACAACACAAATATGCCATCACTAACACTTGGTTGTGGCTCATTTGGTGGAAATTCAACAACATCTAATGTGTCAAGCGCAAACTTAATTAATATTAAAAAAGTAGCGAAAAGGAGAGTTAATATGCAATGGTTTAAAGTTCCAAATAAAATATATTTTGAAGCAGGTTCAATTGCTTACTTAGAAAAAATGCCAAATATATCAAGAGCGTTTATTGTTACAGACGAATCTATGGTGAAATTTGGTTATGTAGATAAAATTTTATATCATTTAAGAAAAAGAAATGAATATGTTCACTCTGAAATATTTTCAGATGTAGAACCAGACCCATCATTTGATACAATTAAAAAAGGTGTAGCTATGATGAATGAGTTCAAACCTGATGTTATTATTGCACTTGGTGGAGGAAGCCCAATTGATGCTGCAAAAGGTATGTGGCTATTTTATGAACATCCAGATGCAGATGTAGAAGGTTTAAAATTAAAATTCATGGATATTAGAAAACGTACTTATAAATTCCCTGTACTTGGAGAAAAGGCAAAAATGGTAGCAATACCAACAACTTCAGGGACAGGTTCAGAAGTAACATCATTTGCAGTTATTACAGATAAAACAATAAATAAAAAATATCCACTAGCAGATTATGAATTAACACCAGATGTTGCGATTATAGACCCAGATTTAGTTATGAGTCTTCCACAAAAAATTACAGCAGATACAGGTATGGATGTTTTAACACATGCAATAGAAGCATATGTTTCTAATATGGCATCTGATTATACAGATGGTTTAGCAGAAAAGGCAGTAGAATTAGTATTTAAAAATATAAGAACAGCTTATAATGATGGTTCGAACAAAACAGCAAGGGAAAAAATGCATAATGCAAGTACCATAGCAGGAATGGCATTTACCAATGCATTTTTAGGAATTAACCACTCACTAGCCCACAAAATAGGAGGAGAATTCCATTTGCCACATGGAAGAATAAATGCAATTTTACTTCCATATGTAATTAGATATAACGCTAGTAAGCCAACAAAATTTGTATCATTCCCTAAATATGAATACTTTGTAGCAGACCAAAAATATGCAGATTTATCAAGAAGAATGAACTTCCCTGCATATACAAATGAAGAGGGAGTTAATTCTTTAATTGAAGAAATCAAAAAATTAAATGCAGATTTAGGAATTCCGAAATCATTTAAAGAGCAAGGAGTAGATGAAAAGGAATGGCTTGCAAAGATAGATATGCTTGCAGACAGAGCATTTGAAGACCAATGTACAACAGCAAACCCAAGATTACCACTAGTAGAAGAATTAAAACAAATATTAATAGATAGCTATTATGGAAATTTTTAAATAAAAAAAATGATTATCTAGTTTAAAAATATTTAAACTAGATAATCATTTTTTTTTAATTAGATAAGTTACGGAACTTTTTCTGTGTTGCAATACCTCCTCTTATGTGACGTTCCGCTGTGTTCTTATCTAAAATTTTTCTAGCATCTTTTGATAAAGATGGAGAAATTTTAGGTAAGTAAACCACTAAGTATTTGTGTACCCGTGATTTAGGAATACATAGCGCTTTTCCGGTTTTTCTAACAGTTGATATGTGTTTAATGTAGTAATTGGCTACTTTTAAAACTTCTGTTTCTAATTCTGTTTCTGTCATTCTCATAAGCGTATTCCTCCTACATATGATAAAATTATAATATCTATATTATATCAAAATATGTAAACTATTTCAAGAATTATAAAAAAATTTTACTAAAATATAAAAATCCGAATATTTAATTATATTCGGATTTTTATATTATTCTTTTATATCTAGTTTAATATGAACATCTCTTAATTGCTCTTTTGTTACATTACCAGGAGCACCCATCATTAAGTCTTGAGCCTTACTATTCATTGGGAATGCAATAACATCACGAATAGTATCACTTTCAGTAAGTAGCATTATCATTCTATCAACACCAGGTGCAATACCTGCATGTGGTGGAGCACCATATTGGAATGCATTAAATAATGCTGGGAATTTTTCATAAATAACGTCTTTGTTATAGCCTGCAAGTTCAAATGCTTTAATCATAATTTCAGGGTCATGATTTCTTACGGCACCAGAAGAAAGCTCAATTCCATTACATACAATATCATATTGATAAGCAACTATATCTAATGGATTCATTGTGTTTAAAGCTTCCATTCCACCTTGTGGCATAGAGAATGGGTTGTGATTAAATGCGATGTTTCCGTTATCATCTAATTCATACATAGGAAAATCAACAATCCAGCAGAACTTAAACATACTTTCATCAACTAAATCTAAACGTTTTGCAAGTTCAGTTCTAATTTGTCCTGCCAAATTTGCAGCTTTTGCTTCATTATCTGCAATAAAGAATATTGTATCTCCTGCTTTTAAATCAGAAATATCTAATAATTCTTTTTTCATATCATCTGGAATGAATTTGTCAATAGGTCCTTTATAACTTAAATCTTCTAATACTTCTAAATAACCAAGTCCGCCCATACCAATAGATTTTGCAAATTCAAGCATTTTTTCATGGAAACCTTTTGACATATGACCAGTAACTTTTATTGAACGTACTGTTTGACCATGGAATGGTTTAAAAGTACATCTTTGGAAGAATTCAGTTACATCCACAATAACAAGTGGATTTCTTAAATCTGGTTTATCAGTTCCATATTTAACCATAGCCTCTTTATAAGGAATTCTAGGGAATGGATATTCAGCAACTTTCTTATTTGAAAATTTAGTAAAAGTATTATATACAACAGGCTCAATAGCAGAAAATACATCTTCTTGCGTAGCGTAGCTCATTTCCATATCTAATTGATAAAATTCGCCAGGAGCCCTATCTGCTCTTGCATCTTCATCTCTAAAACATGGTGCAATCTGGAAGTATTTATCTATTCCACCAACCATAAGCAATTGTTTAAATTGTTGAGGTGCTTGTGGAAGTGCATAAAATTTTCCAGGATGAACTCTACTTGGAACTAAGTAATCTCTTGCACCTTCTGGAGAAGAGCTAGTAAGTATTGGAGTTTGAACCTCTAAAAAACCTTGTTCTATCATTTGAGAACGTAAAAATTGAATTACTTTTGCTCTTAATACTATGTTATCTTTTAATTTAGTATTTCTTAAATCTAAAAAACGGTATTGCAATCTTAAATCTTCACGAACATCACTATTTGAGTTAATTTCAAAAGGTAAATTTTTAGTACGTTTTCCTAAAACTTCAATTTTTTCAATTGCAATTTCAACAAGACCAGTTTTAATTTTTTCATTAACTGTTTCAGGGTCTCTTTTGCGTACAATTCCTTCTACAGATACAGAAGATTCTATTGGAATATGAGATGCAAAATCAACGTCAGCTTCTTTAGCAGATGTAACAACTTGAGTTACTCCGTACATATCTCTAATGTCTAAGAATACTAAACCTCCTAAATCACGTATAGTTTCTACAAATCCTGCAATTTTAACTTTCTTTCCAACATCTTCTAAACTAATTTCATTACAATTATGAGTTCTATATGTGCTCATAAAAACACTCCTTTCATATTACATTAAAACATTATTAAAGACTATTAGGGACAGTCTCTTTTAGTTTAAAACAACAAAAAATCGTCCAACTGCATAAATGCAGGGACGAAATAATTTCCGCGGTACCACCCTAACTTGAAAATTAAAGTTAAATTTAATTTTCCACTTTATCAAAAATTGCTCCAATGTGTTTCATTTATTAGAGTTTTCTAAAAAGGCTCTCAGCTAAATCCTTTTTTCTCTGTATAGTCTTTTCTAATAAACTTTCATTATCATAGCAATATATTTTTAAACTTCTTCTATTTTACATAGTATACGTAAAAAAGCCAAGATT
>X128_Alpine_Marmot__coassemble_9_pt1 | contig 11456 bp, 9 predicted proteins | sample X128_Alpine_Marmot__metabat2_high_PE_001 | metagenome-assembled genome bin X128_Alpine_Marmot | reverse complement strand
AATACAATAGTTACAATTACAGATGTTCAAGGAAATGCAATTTCTTGGGCAAGTGCCGGAGAACTTGGATTCAAAGGTTCTAGAAAAAGTACACCATTTGCAGCAGGAGAAGCTGCAGAAACAGCTGCTAAAGCAGCAATGGAACATGGTTTAAAATCAGTTGAAGTATTTGTAAAAGGACCTGGTTCAGGACGTGAAGCAGCAATACGTTCATTACAAACTGCAGGACTAGAAATTACAAGTATTAAAGATGTTACACCAATTCCACACAATGGTTGTAGACCACCAAAAAGAAGAAGAGTTTAATAAAATAATAGAGGTATCCAGCGCGGGACATTTCTTGTCCGTAAAGGAATACCATAGGAAAAGATATGTCCCCAATAGTAAACTTAAAACATATCTTATCCTAAACAGAAAAAAGTATCAAAACAAAAAAAGGAGGAAATAAAATGGCAAGATACAAAGATGAACAATGCCGTATTTGCCGTAGAGAAGGACAAAAGTTATTCTTAAAAGGTTCAAGATGTTATACAGATAAATGCAGTATTTCAAGAAGAAATTATGCACCAGGACAAAATGGACAAAAAAAGAAGAAACTTTCTGAATATGGTACTCAATTAAGAGAAAAACAAAAAACAAAAGCATTCTATGGAGTTAGCGAAAAACAATTTAGAAAATATTTCGATATGGCTTCTAAAACAAAAGGTAAAACAGGTGAAGTATTACTACAAATTTTAGAAAGCAGATTAGATAACGTAATCTACAGATTAGGATATGGAAGTTCAAGAGCACAAGCTAGAATGATGGTAACACACGGAACATTTGAAGTAAATGGACACAAAGTAGATATTCCATCATATTTAGTAAAAGCTGGAGATGTAATTTCTGTAAGAGAAATTAGAAAAGATAATGGAGCAATCAAATTAAATGTAGAAGAAAATGCAGCAAGACCTGTTCCAGAATGGTTAGAAAAAGATGTAGAAAAATTAAGTGGTAAAGTCGTAAGATTAGCATCAAGAGAAGATGTAGACCTACCAGTTGAAGAACATTTAATAGTAGAGCTTTACTCTAAATAATAGAGAAAAAACACTAAAATATTATTTTATTAATATTTTAGAGTCTTTAAAAGTAATATATTGTGTTTTAAGAAGTAAAGTACTAGGGAAAATTAAAAAAGTAAAAACTATAAAATAAACCTCGCACTTAGAACTTCTAAAATAGGAGGTAAAAATGATAGAATTTGAAAGGCCAAATATTAAATGCTTAGAAATAGACAATGAAACAAATTATGCAAAATTTGTTTGTGAACCATTAGAACGTGGTTATGGAGTAACAATAGGAAACTCTTTAAGAAGAATATTACTTTCTTCTTTACCAGGAGCTGCAATTACAAGTGTAAAAATTGAAGGTGTAGTACATGAATTTTCTACTATTGCAAACGTAGTAGAGGATGTACCAGAAATAATTGTAAACTTAAAAAGGGTAAGATTAAAGCTTCATGAAAATGAAGAAAAAGTAGTACGTATTGACGTAAAAGGAGAAGGAGAAGTAAAAGCTTCTGATATTATTACTGATAGTTCAGTAGAAGTTTTAAATCCAGATTTACATATTGCTACTTTATCAGAAGGAGCACATCTTCAAATAGAAATGACAGTAGACATGGGAAGAGGTTACAATTCTGCAGAAAAAAATAAAAAAGAAGGTCAACCTTTAGGTGTATTACCAATAGATTCTATATACACACCAGTTAAGAAAGTAAATTATGCAGTAGAAAATACAAGAGTTGGTCAAAATATTGACTATGATAAATTAACAATAGAATTATGGACAGACGGAAGTTTAGCTCCATATGAAGCATTAAGTTTAGCTGCAAAAGTAATGACAGGACATCTAGAGCTATTTATTGATTTATCAGAAACTGCAAAAAATACTCAAGTTATGATTGAAAAAGAAGAAAATAAGAAAGAAAAAGTTCTTGAAATGTCTATTGAAGACTTAGAACTATCTGTAAGATCATTTAACTGTCTAAAAAGAGCTGGTATTTCAACAGTAGAAGATATTACAAATATGACAGAACCTGAAATGATGAAGGTAAGAAATTTAGGTAAAAAATCATTAGATGAAGTTACAGCTAAATTACATTCATTAGGTTTAGATTTTGCTAGAGAAGAAGATTAAAAAAGATAGAATACAGAAAACAGAAGTTAGAATTCAGAGTTTAAGCAATTTTTTCAAAAGAATTACTTAAAATTTCTGACATCAGACCTCTGATATCTGAAAAGAAAGGGAGGAAAATACAGTGGCAACAAATAGAAAATTAGGTAGAACAACAGATATTCGCAAAGCAATGCTTAAATGCCAATTAACAGACTTAATTTTACACGGAAAAATTGAAACCACAGAAGCTAGAGCCAAAGAAGTAAAAGCCATGGCTGACAGCATTATTTCCTTAGCAGTAAAAGAAAAAGATAATTTTGAAATGGTAGATGTAAAAGTTGTAAAAGCAAAATTAGATAGTAAAGGAAATAAAGAAACTGAGCTTGTAAAAAGCAAAAATGGAAAAGAATATTTAAAAGTTGTAAAAGAAGAAAAGACAGAAAAAAGACAAAAAGATATGCCAAGTAGATTAAATGCAAGAAGAAAAATGATGAAAATGATGAATAAGGTAAAAGATGAAAACGGAAATAACGTTGATTTACCTGCAAAATTATTTAATGAAATCGCTCCAAAATACGAGGGAAGAGTTGGCGGATACACACGTATCATAAAAGCTGGACCACGCAAACGGAGATGCAGCAGAAGTTGCAATTTTAGAATTAGTTTAATAAACATAGATAAAAAGTAGTCAAAAATTATTTGCCTACTTTTTATTTTGAAATTAAAGGATTTAAATGTTCATGTATATATTTCTATATTTTAGTAGTATTTTTAATAAAATATATTCGAAAAACACTGAAAATTATAGACAATAAAACATAAGATTGATATATTAATATAGAACAAAAAAGTAAAAACAAAGGAAAAGGTAAGATGAAGAAAGTAACATATGAAAGCCTTGTAGCCGTATACACACGGTATTTTAAATAATAAAAAACAATATAAAAAATAGAAGGTAGTTTTAAAAATCATGTGAAATATCATGTTTTTTAAAGCTATCTTTTTGTGTTTTAAGGTTTAGCCTTTTTTATTTCAAATTAGGAAGACAAATAACAATCCTTTCGATAATGAAGTTTAGATAAAAATAAAAGGAGGAAAATAAAAAATGAAACTGAAATTTAAAGAAGAAAAAGGTATAACATTAATAGCGCTTGTAGTAACTATTATTGTTCTAATTATATTGGCAGGAATAGCTCTAAGTTTTGTATTAGGCAAATATGGACTTATTAATAGAGCAAAAGATTCAAAAATCATGCAAGAAAAAGCAAAAGAAAAAGAACAGCTAGAATTAGTACTACACGATGCACGAATTGAAAGGGAAACTAATAAGGCATATGATGAAAATGGATTTTTAAATAATTTTATAAAAGAAAGAATTCCTACTTCTGTAATTAATGAGAATGAAGTAAAAGTTGAAAAATATAGTTTTTTAATAGATAGACAAAAACTAATTATTGTTTCTGAAACAGAAAATAATCCGCAAGAAGAGCTAACGCCAGAGGAATCACTAAAAGGATATGGACTAATACAAAAAATATCTCAAATGAATACAAGTGGAAATTATGAAGTTGAAGTAAATGGAAAAAAAGAAGATAACACAGAAGAAGTAGTAAAATATAATATAAATTTGATTAACTATAATGGAGATTTAAAATTAGATGGAAGTCAAAGTGTAAGTGGAGCAACATTAAACGAGAATGTTTATGAATTTGGAAATAAAGAAGCAGATGTAGCAACAGAAACAGAAAATGCGAGAAATATGGTAGTACTAAAAGTAAATGGTAATTTAACTATTAATGAAGGAATTACATTAACAGCATGTAAAAGTGATAATGGTTATGGTGGACCAAAAGGATTATTAATTTATTCTACAGGAACAATAACAAACAAAGGAACCATTAGTATGACAGCAAGAGGAGCAAAAGCAAAAGGAGAAAATGTATTTTTATGGGAAAATTCAGATGGAAGCTTCGAATATGTACCAGCAGAAGGGGCAAAATATGGAAACACAGTGAGAGCTATTAGAAATCAATCAAAAAAAGGTGAAGACGGAAAGAACGGTGAAGGAAGGCAAACTCGGTGGTGGTGCTTCTGGAGGAGTAACTGCAGGCGACTGCAATCACCAGGAACCTGGTTCTGGAAAAGGAAGTACTGGAACATCATACTCTGGAGGAACTCGGAGGAGGTGGATGTAACACTAATATTTATGTTTCAAAGTTTGCTGAAAATGGAGCAGAAAATGGAGGAGCAGGAGGAAATGCACATAGTGAAAGATATAGTTCTAGTTGGTACATAAGAAGAGCTGGCGGAGGAGCAGGAAATCCTGCTGGAAAAGGTGCGATAGGTGATACAGGAAATTCAGAAATTGGAACAGGAGAAAATGGAACTGGTGGTTTACTAATTATATATTGTAATGATTTTAATAATGAAGGAACAATGGAATCTAATGGTTCTAAAGGTGGATCATATTACGAATCTGCAGGAGGAAGTTCTGGAGGTGGATCTATTAATATTTTTTGTAGAAATAGTTTTACAAGAGGAACAATAGAAGCATTAGGTGGTGAACCTGCAAATGATACTGCAACTAATGCAACACACGGAGCAAAAGGTGGAAATGGAACAATTTCTATTGGATCAATTAAAGGCAAAGACTATGTAAGTTTGGTAACAGAAATAAAATTAGAAAAACAAGAAGTAAATTTAATAAAAACTTTAAATAATGAAGAAATAAAAGGGAAGAATGGAGAAGAAACAGGAGATATACAAGAATATAGTGCTAGTATTTTAAATGAGAATGGACTAAAAGATAAAAAATGGATTAGTTCAAATTCTAGTGTAGCAACAGTAGATGAAAATGGTAAAATAGTAGCAACCGGTCCAGGAGAAGTGGATATTATTTGTAAAGCGAAAAATATAGAAGGAGTAGAATTAGAAAATACCATTAAAGTAAAAGTAAAAGAAAAACTATATCTTTATTTCTATGGAAATGAATTTACAAGTGTAACAGGAGGATATATAAAAACACCTCGTACAGGAAGAACATACTCAGCATCATTTAATACCAATAATATTTGGATAGATTGTTACGCAAGTTATGGAGGCGGAGGAGTTTGTACAGTTAATAAAATTAATATACAAGGTTTTAGCGCTCTAAAAGCATATGTAAATCATACAAGTTACGCTACAGGTGATGCTGGTGGACCACAAATTTCGATAGCAACAACAAATAAATGGGGGCCTAACGCTTATCCAGAAACTCAAAAAAGATCAGTTGAGACTGGAATGAGTACAGGATATAAAACATTAGAAATAAATAATACTCAAACTAATTTTGATGGAGAATATTATATTTTTAATGGAATGAATCAAGCTAAAGGCTATACTTATTCTATTTGGCTAGAAAAATAAAAAAATAAAAAAAGAATTTTGAAATTATTTTTAAAATTCTTTTTTTGTTCTTGACAAATCAAAAATTTGTTTGTATAATAACAACAATAATACACAAACAAACTTTTGTAATTATTAATTAAGGAGGTTTCAAATGATAACAACAATACATATTAAAAATATAGGAATAATAGATGATTTAAGTATAGATTTAAATTCAGGTTTAAATATATTAACTGGTGAAACAGGAGCTGGTAAAACATTAATTATAGATTCTTTAGGTATTATTTGTGGAAATCGTTTTTCGAAAGAAATGATTCGAAAAGGAGAAGACTATTCCTATATAGAGGCATGTATATACTTGCCAGAAAATGAAAATGCAATAGATGGAAATATTATTGTATCAAGAGAAATATATACAAATGGTAGAAATCTTTGCAAAATAAATGGAAGATTAGTAACAGTAAATGAACTAAAAGAATTTATGAAAAATGTAATAGATATACATGGGCAAAATGAAAATCAAACTTTATTAGAGAAATCTTCACATATTGGTTATTTAGATAGTTTTATAGGAAATGAAATAAAAAACTTAAAAGAACAATATAGAAAATATTATGAAAGAAATAGAGAAATAAATGAGTTGTTAAAGGCAAATTTTGGAGATGAAAAGGAAAGACAACGCAAACTAGATTTACTTAGGTATCAATATGATGAAATAGAACAAGCAAATATAAGGATAGGAGAAGAAGCAAATTTAGAGGAAAAAAGAAAGCTAATATTAAACTCAGAAAAAATAGCAGAAAACCTACAAGTGGCAGATGAAGTACTAAGTGAAAATGGAATAGACAGTGTAAGTACTGCAATTAAAGCTCTAGAGAAAATAGAAGATATAGATGATAATTATAAAGAAAAATTGTCAGAATTAAAAAGTGTATACTATGAAATGCAAGAAATAGCAAGAGATATAAATTCATTAAGAGATAATACATATTTTGATGAAACAGAAAGAAAAGAAATAGAACAGCGCTTAGATATAATATTTTCTTTGAAGAGAAAATATGGTAATACAGAAGAGGAAATATTAAAATATCAAAAAGAAATAGAAAAAGAAATATATAAAATAGAAAATGCTGAAGAAGAAAATAAAAAGAGAAAAGAAGAACAAAAAAACATAATAGTTGAAATAACTAAAATAGCAAATAAATTAACTAAAATAAGAAAAGATTCAGCAGTAGAATTATCAGATAAAATAAATAAAGAATTAGAAGATTTAGAAATGAAACAAGCTAAATGTAAAATTGAAATAAATTCAAAAGAAGATTTTGATAAAAATGGTCTAGATGATGTTGAATTCCTAATTTTTACAAATGTAGGAGATAATTATAAGCCATTAATAAAAATAGCATCAGGAGGAGAAATGTCTAGAATTATGCTTGCAATTAAATCTGTATTAAATGAAGTAGATGAAGTACCAGTTCTTATATTTGATGAAATTGATACAGGAATAAGTGGCAAAGCTGCCAAAGCTGTAGGAAAAAAGATGAAGCAGATTGCTAAAAATCATCAAATTCTATGTATAACTCATTTGGCTACAATTGCTGCAATGGGGGATTATAACTATTATATTTATAAACAAATAGAAGATAAAACAACTAAAACACAAATAAAATTACTTACGGAAGAGGAGACTATAAAAGAAATAGCAAGAATATCAGAAGGAGATATTACGGATGCAGGCATAAATCATGCATATGAATTAAGAAAATATGCGTAAATTAAAATTGGTCATTTATGCAGTATTAAAAAATAATATATACTATACAATTTTGCTTATATAAAATATATACCTATGAAATGAAACCAATAAATGTAAAAAACACAAAAAAACCTTGAAAATTTCACAAAAAACTGTTATAATAAATATGTAACACGTTGTTTAGGAATTTTACATTGTATAATTCCGCAAAAGAAGAAAGGAGCTAAAATGAAAAACATACTTACAACAGGATGTCGGTGTATATACTTACTTTTTATAGCACTGATTCTTGTAAGCACACCAGTAAATGTAAATGCAGAGGAAGTTCACTACCAAGAAGAGGAGGAAAAATTAAAGGCTGCATTTTACAGATACTACACAGATGAAGATATTGATCTTCTTGCCCGTTTAATGTATGCAGAAGTAGGGGTATTTTTGCAGACAATGAATGAGGAGGATGCTAAGGAGGCATTTATGCTAACTGGTAGTGTAGTACTAAACAGGTGGAACAATCCAAATCTTGGATGGGATGATTTAGAGGCTGTTATTTATGCAGAAGGACAATACCAATGTGTAAGTAACGGTAGTATAAATAATACCCCTCCAGAAGAAGTATATGAGTGGGCTGAAGAATTACTTCAATCTGGACCAATAGGACCTGAAAATATGATTTTTCAGTCTCAGTTTATACAAGGAACATCAATATATAAAAAGATAGGTAATACCTATTTCTGTTGCAAAGATGTATAGGCGGGGTAGGAGAGAAACTGTTAGTTTCTCTCCTTTCTTTTTTATATTGCACAAAAGTTCTCCTAGTAGGATAAATCGTTGTCAAAATTTTTGATTTTGTGTTAACGATTATATGCAGAGGTAGGACTTCTGTACAAGATAAACATGGTATAATCAAGAGATTAACTTGAAAAGTCACATAAAATTTGATATAATATAATGTAAGTAGTAGTATACAACAAAAATAACCATGTATGGTAATTAGGAGGGAAAATATGACATTATGCGAAAGAAAAATAGACTTAATACGGAACTTGGAAAACAGCTTAATAATAACCATTTTTCTAATATTGAGCATTACACTTATTTCGATGCAAAATTATATAAATGAGTTAAATAAATGGGAAGAAGAGCATTTAATTGCTTATGAAAAATCAGAAATAAGCGTAAGAGAAGAATTTCAAAGAGATATTATGGAAATGGAAGTACCAGAATATTTGCTTCAAAATGAAGAGAAAACTTTTCGGGAAGAAATTGAAGATTGCGTTACAATAGTAACAGTTGAAACAGAAACAGTTACAACTAATAAAAATTACACGCAATCAGATGTTGAACTTCTTGCTCGTTTGATGTATGCAGAAGAGGGAATTTTTATATCAAAACTTCCTTTAGAAGATGCAAAATACGTCAATCAACTTGCAGGCAGTGTAGTTCTTCATAGGTTAAATAGTTCATTTGATGGGTGTAAGACAATTAGAGATGTGATTTATGAACCTGGACAATATGATTGCGTTAATAGAGGGACAATCAATCAAGAAATTCCTGATATTGAACTTGAATGGGCTAGAGAATTATTAGAAAATGGACCAATAGGACCTGAAAATATGGTCTTCCAGGCTGAATTTAAACAAGGCTCGGGTGTATATGAACATATCGGAAACCAGTATTTTTGTGTTAAGTAAAAGTTACGAAAAAAGCAAGGAAAAAGTTAATACTTATCCTTGCTTTCTCCGTTTTATAATAAATGAATAATAATTAACAAAAATATTTAAAAATCAATATATTTAAGGTTTACTTTTCTATAAAATTGATATATAATATACACGTAAAAAAATCAAAAAAAGTTAGGAGAGAAAACATATGGAAAATCAAGAACCAGAAGTAGATTTAAATCAATTAATGCAAATAAGAAGAGATAAATTAAATAAATTAAAAGAAGAAGGAAATAATCCTTTTGAAATAACAAAATTCAATCGTACACACACAAGTAAACAAGTTGTGGAAAACTACGATGAATTAGAAGGAAAAGATGTAACTGTAGCAGGAAGAATTATGGCAAAAAGAATTATGGGAAAAGCATCTTTTTGCCATATTCAAGATGGAGAAGGAAGGATCCAAAGTTATGTAAGTATAAATGAACTTGGAGAAGAAAGTTACAAACATTTTAAAGAATATGATATTGGAGATATAATTGGTATTACAGGATTTGTATTTAAAACAAGAACAGAAGAAATATCAATTCATGCTAAAGAAGTAACACTTCTTTCAAAATCACTAAGACCACTTCCTGAAAAATTCCATGGATTAAAAGATACAGATTTAAGATATCGCCAAAGATATGTAGATTTAATAATGAATCCAGAAGTAAAAGATACATTCTTAAAAAGAGTTCAAATTTTACAAGAAATTAAAAATATCTTAAATGAAAAAGGATATTTAGAAGTTGAAACACCTATATTAAACACAATAGCAGGTGGTGCTGCAGCACGTCCATTTATCACACACCATAACACATTAGATATGGATATGTATTTAAGAATTGCTAATGAATTATATTTAAAAAGACTAATAGTTGGTGGTTTTGATAAAGTATACGAAATGGGTAGAATGTTTAGAAATGAAGGAATGGATATTAAACACAATCCTGAATTTACAAATATAGAATTATACTCAGCATATGAAGATTATAATGATATGATGGATATTACAGAAGAAATTATATCAAAGGTAGCTTTAAAAGTATTAGGAACAACAAAAATTACTTATCAAGGAACAGAAATTGATTTAACACCATCTTGGAAAAGAATATCAATGATAGATTCTATAAAAGAAGTAACAGGAGTAGACTTTAATACAATAGAAACAGATGAAGATGCTTTAAAAGCAGCAAAAGAATTAAATGTAGAATTAGATGAACTAAAATTAACAAGAGGAGAAATAATAAACCAAGTATTTGAAGCAAAAGTAGAAGAAACACTAATTCAACCAACATTTATATATGATTATCCAGTAGAAGTATCACCATTAACAAAAAGAAAACCATCAGATCCACGTTTAACAGAACGTTTTGAAGTATTTATTGGAACAAGAGAATATGGAAATGCATACTCAGAACTAAATGATCCAATCGACCAATATGAAAGATTTAAAAAACAAGCAGAAGCAAGAGCAGCAGGAGACGAAGAAGCAAATATGATGGATGATGACTTCATAAATGCGCTAGAATATGGTATGCCTCCAACAGGTGGACTAGGAATTGGAGTAGATCGTTTAGTAATGCTTTTAACAGACTCAGCATCAATAAGAGATGTGCTATTATTCCCAACAATGAAACCTCTTAATAATGCTTAATGAGTTTTAATGGATTTTAATAAAAAATTAAGTAAAATTTAAGATTTAGGAGGTATAATATGGTAGATTTTTCAAAAGCAACAGAAGAATTAAATAGCTATAAAGGTTCAGAAAAAAAGAAAACATTAATTTACGATAATAAAAGATATTTAGTAAAATTTCCAGATCCTGTAAGAGAAAAAAATAAAAATATATCATATATAAATAATGCTTTTTCAGAATATGTGGGAAGTAACATATTTAAAATAGCAGGTTTTAAAACACAAAATACAGTTTTAGGAATATATATATATAATGGAAAGAAAAAAATTGTATGTGGGTGTGAAGATTTTACGGATGGAAATTATGTCTTATATGAATTTGAGAATTTAGCATTAAGTAGTAATCCAGATAAAAAAATTGAAACTGAATTAATAGACATTATGGAAGTAATAGAAGATAGTAAATTAATTGATAATAAGCAAGTAAAAGAGAAATTTTGGGATATATTTATAATTGATGCTATAATAGGAAATACAGATAGACATAATGGCAACTGGGGATTTTTATTAAATAATGAAACAAAAAAAATTACCTTTGCCCCTATCTACGACTGTGGTTCATGCTTAAATCCAATGCTAGAAGATGAAGAAATAAAAAAATTAAGTGAAACTGAATTAAGAAATCTAGCAGTAAATTGTTATTCATGTATCAAAGAAAATGCTAAAAAGATAAACTATATTACATATATTAAAAGTTTAAAAAATGAGGAATGTAATAAAGCTGTTTTGAGAATATTTTCAAAAATTGATAT
>X128_Alpine_Marmot__coassemble_8_pt1 | contig 11616 bp, 14 predicted proteins | sample X128_Alpine_Marmot__metabat2_high_PE_001 | metagenome-assembled genome bin X128_Alpine_Marmot | reverse complement strand
ATAATTATTAGTTATTTCCATACTTGTATTATTTGAATCTATCATAATTTTACCACCCCCATTTTAATCATTATCATCTAAAGAATGTTGCTCTTTTGGTAGTTGTTCTTCATATTCTTTAGATAATTGCTTTGCTTTTGCTTCTGTATCTCTTACTTCTACCTTTCTTGTTGCATATCTTAACATTTTTTCTAAAAATTCATTTCCACCACTAGCTTCACGAATCATCTTTTCATAAGCATCACTTTTTGGTTGGAATACTGCTTTTTGTTCTTTTATTCTTTCTAGCATTTTTACTTTATCTAATCCACCATGAGCTTCTAGTATTTGCTTTATAACTTCAACAGGAACGAAACCTGCAACTCCACCATCAGCTTCTGCATAATCTCTCAAATTTCCTGTTTCCCAATCAGTAACCTGTCCTACTTCATATTCATCATAAGCATCTAAGCCATCTTGTCGAGGAGTACAATAATTGAAACTTGATGCTTGAATTGAATATTCTGTTCCATCTTTACATACTGCTGCTGGTCTTTTTTCACCTAGTGCTTGTGGTATAGAGTCTTTTATAAATTGTTCAAAAGAATATCCTGTTAATTCTTCTATTTCTTTTTTAGTTGCCTCTGAAATTTTATCTGTTCCTTCTCTATATGCAATTTCAATTACTTGTCCTATACTTTGCATTGTAGAAACTTTCCTATCTCTTGTGTCTGATATTACTTCTTTTTGTGTTTTAGGATCTATTGTAATTACTTTTTCACTTTGAGCTCTTGCATCTGCTTTGCACAACTCTAAAAGCATTTTATAATCTTCTTCTGTTGGTATATAGTCTGCATTATATTTTCCTGTTGCTAATTTTGCTTTAATATCTTCTATATCAACATCAACTTTTACTGGTTGATTTTTAAAATCTCTAAATTTAGGTGCAACTCCATTTACCAATGCAGAACATATATATCTTTTCTTTACATTATTAGCCGAATTCATATCTCCATTTCTTTTATCTATACCTGGATTTCCAGTATGTGTTGGTAGATAACATTGAATTCCTAATTTATCCCAATCTATTTGATTTTGCACAATAATTTCTTCAACTGTGCTTGGGTTTGTTTCTCTAAAGAATATATGTGTTTTATCTTTATCTGATAATGTTTCTTTATAGTTTAAGAAATCATCATGATGTGCAATATAAAAACTTATTTGTTGTATTTCTTCTGGTGTATAACCTAATTTTTCAAGCATTGGCTTTGCAATATCAACTGAAAAAACAGCATGATTGATAAAATTTTGTTGTTTTGTTCTTGGGTTAAATCCTACTACATCAGGTTTTCCTATATCATGGAAAAATGCAGCAACTTTTAATTTCTTTGCTTGTTCAGGTGTTAAGTTTGAAGTATCTAATGATTCAACTGTATGTAATGTATGTTTCCATAAATCATACATGTGATGAGCATTTTTTTGCTCAAAACCAACCATTCTTGAAACTTCTGATCCAAATTCAGCTTCTAATTCTTCAGGAGTTTTTGATAAATAGTATTCAACAACATCATCTCTAAGTAAACTATCTTCAAATTGTTGTCTTGCACTTTTAGGCTGTTGTATTTCTCCATCAAGTCCTTGAATATCGGCATACTTGCCTCTCATCTGCTCAAACAAAGCAAGGTCCTCAGGATTTTGTTCAAAGTATTCTTTTAATGTTTCTCTGCTCATAGAATTTAATATATTAGCAATTTCTTCTTCTCCTGGCATATCTTCATATCTACCTATTTCACAGAAATTATGACTTTCTCCAAACATTGCATTTGCATTGTAATCTGGTATTCTATTTCTAAGAATATTGTATATAACTTCTTCATCTTCTGGCTCAGTATTCATACCGTAATCATCTTCATATTCGTAATCATCTTCATCTTCGCCATACTCATATTCATCATCTATGTCAAGTGTTTCATCATATTCATATTCTCCATCAAGTTCTTGAATATCATCATATTTGCTTTTCATTTTCATAAATCTAGCAACATCTTTTGGATTTTCTTTAAAATAAGCATCTAATATTTTTCTATCAACAGAATTTAACACTGCCGCAATTTCTTCCTCTCCTGGCATATCAGAATATTGACCAATCTCACAATAATTTCCTGTTTCATTAAACTTCGCATTTGACTTTGTATCTATAATAGTATTTCTAAGTATATTATAAACAACATCACCTAAATCTGCTATAGATATATAATCTATATCTACATCTTCTTCTCTTGTATCTATAACTCTGTGATTGACTAAATCGTATGCAAAGTTTCTTAAATCTATATCAATATCTTCTGCTTGTTGTGGTATTTCAACTTCCATTTCTTTTTCAAATAATTGCTCAATATCTAATCCTTTTGTTAATTCTTGTTTTCCCGATACGATACTTTTTGTACCATTCCAACCATCATTTCTGTCTGGTGCAAAATCTATGCCATTAATTGTTACATATTCACCATCCATTTGAACATCTATACTATCGCTAACATCAAAACTATAGTATTCGTGTCCTTGTGTCATACCACTATGAATAGCAATATATTTATTTCCAACTCTTAATACAGCTTCATAGTCGTTTGTATCAAATCCATCTATATCATCATACCATGAATGTTGCATCTTAACAGATTTGCAATCGCCATGTTTTGATAAATAATCCTTTAATATTTCCCATTCTTCTTCTGTTAAATGGGCTTTTTCATCATCTTTATTTTGTGATAAAAATTGTAATTTTTGTTTTATAGCTTCTTTTCTTTTTTCTTCAAGTTGTTGAACTAATTGTTGTATTTCAGAATTAAGGTTTTCAATTTCTCCCATATATAACCACCTTTTATTAAATTTACTTATACAAAATATATTATACCATAATATGATTTTTTTTGCTATATAAAGTCACAATGTTACAAGTTTATTTCAAAAAAATAATATAAATGTAAAATTATTGAAATGTTTCTGTAATATTTCGGCATTTTGAGTGAACATAAAATTGACAAAAAAGCCTAAAATATGCTATAATATAATAGATATGTAAATATCTCAAATACCCTTTTTCCGGGTCAGTGCCCGTTTTTAATATAAGCAGTTAATAACATTATTCTATAGAAAAAAGGAGAAATTGCCATGACAAACAAATTTGCAAGAGTCGAGAGTTTTATCGGAGTTCTGACGGACTTAAATCCCAGGGGACAGTTCAAAATTGAGGATGAAAGCACCATTGCGATTAAGGACATCGCACCTCAATATCTGAAACTTCCATCTGGCTATCGCTATGACACTCGGCGAAAGTCCATCACCAATGGGCGAAACAATGAGTTCATGGTCATTCGGCAGTAAGCTGGATGCAAACAGTCCAAGACTGTACCTCACGAAAGTGGGGTTTCTTTTTTTTACTTTAATTTTATGTATATTGAATTTATTTTTTTATTATGCTATGATATTGTTGAAAATATTAAAAATGGAGAAAGCAAATGAGAAGGATTGAATTTAACGAATTAAAGTTAAAAAATATTAATGATGGAGAAACATTTTATCAAGCATATTTAAAGAATTTGCAAGACAAAGTTAAATCAGATAACACACTTCATCCGCCTGTAAAACAATATGAAATATTTTATCTTAATATATTAGGTGGCAAATTAATTTTATTAAATAAAGATTATATTATAGATAAAGATAATACTGATTCAGAATTATTTTTTGACTATTCAATCGCTTTGAAAGTATATAATCTTATGTTAGATATAGAAGATGGAATTGAAGATGAAAGAAATGAATTCAATGAACTATATAAGGATGAGAGATTGCAAAAGAATAAAGAGATAGAACAATTAAAAAAACAGGATGATATACTTTTCAACAATAAACAACTTGAATATAACTCTATAATAAATTCAGATATATATAAGAATTATTCTAAACTTAAAGAAGAAAACGAACAATTAAAACTCGAAAACGAAAGACTTAAAGAAGAAATAAAGAATTTTTCAATAGAGCAAAGTAATAATATAGGATTCTTCCAAAAGTTAATTAATAGATTCAAAAATAGAAGATTGCCAAAGAATTAGGAGAAAATTATGATAGAGGAAATAATAGAAAAAGCAAAAAAAGAAAATAAAAAAGTATATATCTATGCTCATAAATTTCCAGATGGAGATGCAATTAGTTCATCACGTGCTATTGCAGAATATTTAAAAAGTCAAGGGATAGATGCTCAATATGTAGTAACTAACGAAATAAGAGCATTTAATCAAGTTGTAGGAGATATTCCAGTTACTACTTCTGTAGAAAAAGATGGAATTTCTATAATTTTAGATACAAGTACAGTTAGTTATGCAGAAAATACACTTTTCAAAAATTCATCTCCAGAAAACACTTATGTTATAGATCATCACGGAAAAGTAAATGGTGCTGCATGTATTGAAGATGAATTAGGACTTTCTAGTGAAAATGTTATTCGTAATTCAAGTGCTAGTTCAGTTTGTGAAATTTTAGTAAACGAATTAGAGCAAGAAAAAGTTACTCCACAAATAGCAAATATGCTAACATTAGGATTATTAACAGATACTGCTAAACTAAAATTCTTAAAAGCTGATACATTGCAAAATTTATCAAAATTAATTAAACTAGGAGCAGATTATGAGCAAGTAGTTGGTTTCTGTACTAGAAAAAGTAATTTAAGAGATGAAGTTGGTATTGCTCAAACTCTTTTAAAAACAAAAACATTTCCTATAGGCGATACTTTTGGAATGATTTTATCAATGGATAATAAAGGAGTGGATGAATTAAGTAGAACATTTGGTGTTCGTAGTCCACAAAAGAAAATATTTAAAATGGGTGATATTGAAAATTGTAGCTTTATGTGTATGTTTGCTGAAAATACACCTGGAGAATATAATGTTGAATTTAGAAGTACCCCAGTATATGGTAACTTTAATGTATTACAACTAGCAACCTCTCATGGTGGTGGAGGACATTATAATGCTTCTGGTTGTGCAATAAAAGCTGCAGATGGATATTCTCAAAGTGGATTAGAAGAATCGTTACAACAAGAATCATCAGAATTATATTCAGAACAGGCAACAGATTTATCACCAATAACTTTAAGCGAACAGGATGAAGAATTATCTCAAATCTTAGATAGTACAAAAAGATTGACAGAAGGTATAACGCCTGAAATATTAGCAAAGGTTGATAGTTTAGTCAAAGCTGGTGCTAATTATGATTATACATTTAAAACATTTAAAAGTTTTGAAAAGTTTATGTTACAAAACGAGATATTAAGTAGAATTCCAGCTAGTATTTATAGTCAAAGACAACCAGTTGTAAATATTTCTTTATCACCACAAGATATTGATATTTTAACTAAAAAATATAATATAAGCGAAGATGAAATTCTTGCAACTATAGATACTTTTTCTAGCATAAATATAGGTTCTGCATCTATTTCATTACCAAATGGGAAAAAAACATTTATAGATTGCAATGGTAAAATTACTACAAAAGATTCACCTGTTAAAAGTGATGTTTCTGCAGAAATATCAAAATAAATAAGTCAAAATAAAAAGACCTTTATTGGTCTTTTTGTTTTTGTAAATCATCAAAATTAGGACAAATTGCTATTAATACTTTTTTAATAATCTTTAATTGTTTTTCATCACAAGTATCTAGTATGTTTTCAATGATTTCTCTATCTTTATATTCTTTTATTTCCACTTTACCACCCATTAATAGGTCATCAGCAGACACTTTCATTGATTTGCAAAATTGGTATAAAGTGTGAATACTACATTTCTTCTTTCCACTTTCTATCCTTTGTATAAAGTTTTCAGTTCTATTAGATTTATCTGCCAAATTCTCAACTGTCATTCCTATACTGTTTCTAGCATTTTTTACTCTATTACCAAATTGTTCCCAATCGTTGTATTCTTTTCCTTCCATTTTCATCCCCCTCCATTACTGTTAGGCATATAATAAATTCCTATCAGTCATTATTTCACAAATTCGCATTTTTTATTATTGTCTATGAGTTACGAAATAATATTCCCATTAGGAATATGGAGGGTAATAAAAATACGATTTCAAAATCGCTTTTTAACCTATTTTTTCTTTTATTATTTTCTGGTATTTTTTATGTAATTTTTTCAAGTATTCTAAATTATTGGATTCTATATGGCTTTTATGAACAGCTCCTTTTTCTTCTATAAAATCAAAATATCTATTATTGAGAAATATTAATTGGTCTATTATATCTTGTTCATTAACATTTTTAACTTTTAATGTTGAATAAATATATACATTATCTGAAAAGCGATATAATTCATGTTTATCAACATTAGGAAAATCCTTTTTTACTTCATCCATTATTTGTCCTGTTACTTCATTCCTAAAAGATGTATTTAACATATCATCATAATCCTTCACAATATTCTTCCTTTCTTGTTCTAGCTCTTTCTTTGTTTCTATATATCTAGCTATCACTCTGTCTGTTACAATAGATTGCTGATATATTTTATCATATTCTTCTCCGTTATCAATATTTCTGTCTAGTTCCTTTTCTACTGCAATCACTTCTGCCTCTAGCTTTTTTATATCTTGCAACATAAATTTCCTTCCTTTCATAAATATTAACAAATCCTTTTTCAAGGCTGTGCCTTTCAAATTATAGCATAAAAAAATGTTAAAATCAATATACTATAATTGAAGGAAGGATGTTTATGAGCCAAACAAGAAATAAATATAAAGCATTACATGGTAAATTAAATGTTACAGGTGAAAATATAAATCGTATAAGATTAGAGCAAAATTTATCTGCTCAACAATTATCAGATAAATTAATTATGATAGGATTAGATATTCATAGACAAGCAATATATGATATTGAAAGTGGAAAAAGAACTGTAGCGGACTACGAACTTTGTGCTATTGCTGAAATGCTTAATATTTCTGCAGATATTTTGTTAAAAGATTTTTCTAAAATCGTCAAAGAAGATAAAAAATAATAGAGATTCCAAAATATCTAATCATGGAATCTCTATATTTTTCACTATTTTTTCAATTCATTCTTAATATCCTTTAATGTTTTAATCTCATTTTGATGACAATACTGAATAAATTGTCTAGCATTTGCATAAATATATTCTAATTCTTCAAGAGAAGCAACATTTAACAAATAATTAATTTTAGTTAATGATTTTTCTCTTGATTTTATATCTTTTTCATTTCTTTCTTGTGTTAATTCATCTAATGTATAACCAGTTATCTCTGAAATTCTTATAAAAAATTCAATATTAGTTACATTACCACTTGCATTTTCTAATCTAGCCAGAGTGTTAAGGCTTATACCAATTTCTTCTGCAAATTCTTCTCTAGTCTTATTTAATTCTGTTTCTCGAATCTTTCTGATTCTTTCACCTACCTCTTTGTAATTCATAGCCAACTCCTCCACATATAATTGTATAATTTTTACAAAACTTTTTACATACCAGTTTTGGTTTAATTTGCATACCATATTTGATATGTTTGGGTTTGCAAAGAGCCTATTTTACTATATTTTATTTTTGACTTACTAGCAAAAACGACATTTTTTTACAAAATACTACAACAGTTTTCGACATATTTTTTGTCGATTTATGTATATAATTCCTCCAGAAATTGTCTGTTGAAGTCTAAAAGTAACTTACAAAAGATAAAATCTTGGAAAACTCGAGATTATTGACTGTTACTTTTAAAATTTCGACAGCTATTTTTTTATGGAAGGAGGATTATAATTTAATATTCGTTACTTTCAGATTTTGATGGACAAGTTCCAGTAAAAATTTGGAGGTAATGATATGAAAAATTATTTAACAGATCCTTTAACAGATGATGAAAAATCAGAAATTGCAGGAATTATTTGGATGGTCGTCAGAAATTGTAGATACAAATTTTTTAATCAAAAGGAAAATTCCCTCGAATTAATTGAAAATTTAGATATAACTTACAATGATATATATAGTTTTGACCATTTAGATTTTGGAGATTATAGGGACCATTTGTGTCCACTTACAGAATCAGAAAAAACAGATATTGTAAATAAACTAAATACTTTAATGGATGATTTGACTTTATTTGAATTAAAGAGAGCACTGACTTTTAATGAGAAGTTAGTGTTCTTTTTTTCGTTTATGGAAAATTATAAAAATAAAACTATTCAATTTCTTTTATCTGTTGATAGAAAAACAATATATAATCGCCAACAAACAATAAAAGCGAAGATTGATTTCTTTAGGGAGGTGTTTTGATTGAATAATAATTTTAATAACTATACTTTAAGTAATGATGAAGTTGAAAAAATCATAAAAGAATTTATGCCTTTTGTCAAAAATGCTTCAAAGAAATTAGGTGAATATTCGGACGAATGTGAACAGCAAATAAAAATCGCTATTTTTAGGCGTTTAACGAAAAATAGAAAAAAATAATTTTAAAAATTTTTAAGAAATTTTTAAAAAATTCCCCATTTTTGAAATTTCGAGGACATTTACATAGTAGAAAGGTATAAAAAACCTTTACTATTATGAAATGGGGGTAATCCAATATGGAGGAATTTAAGAATTTTCTGAATTATGCAGCATTAGGCTTTAATAAAATGCGAGAAGAAAATAAGGCAGATTTAAGCAAAATGACTGCTAAGAAATTAATTGAAACAATATGGCTTATGAGTTATCTGTATGATAATAAACAAGCTAAAGAAAAAGCAGATAAAATATTAAATAGTTTGGAGTTAGTGTGATGGAAAAAATTATAATTATTTTATTAATTATTGGTTGTATAGCACTATCAATTATGGCAATTATCAATACTTTAAGATTGCATCAATTAAAGAATAGCACTAAAAGAAAATTCTATCGCACTCCCAAATTATCAGAACTACATGGAAAAGAATTTTCTGATTATATAGATGAGTTAACGTGTGGACTACATTAGTATTATTGTGTTCAAAAATTGATGTACTAAAAGTCAACCAAAATTATTGGAAAGGATTGAAATGACTAAAAAAGAGAAAATAATTTTATTCTATTATGAAGAAAAATTAAATACTATAGTTATTTCTGATAAGCTAAATGTGAGTAAACAATATGTTTCTAAAATAATAAAAACCGATCCAAGATATTTAGAAGAAAAAGCTACTAGAAAACAAGAAACTAAAAAAAGGCACAACAATCAAAAAGTTGAGTACAACAAAAAGAGAAGAAATAGAATTAAAAATGAACGATTGGATGCTGCTTTAGATGTCTTACATAGACAAGCAAGTTTTGAACTATCAAGAGGAAAAACAATCAGTAATAGAGCTTTTAGAAATTGGAATTCTAGTATTTATAAATTTCATGATAGAACAAAGGAATATAGGATAAGAGATGATTATAAAGATAAAGTATCTTATGCTGTTCCTAAAAAAGTAAAATGGAAATAAATTTAGAAAGGAAACAAGTCAGAAATGGCTTGTTTTTTGGTGATTATTATGAATAATAATGAAGATATAAAAATTGGAATAACAGTTGATGAAGCAAGAATGATGCTTGGAATTGGTAGAAATCTTATGTTGCAATTAGTCAAAGTTAAAGGATTTCCAGCTGTTAGATTCAAGAAAAAAATAATTATTAACAAAGAACTCTTACCAAAGTGGTTTGCAGAAAATTGTGGTGAATATGGCAATTACCACTACTAAAAAATAAGGGGAAAAATTAAAAGCAAAGGGCTGACTTTTTATTGAGAATACGTTATAATTTTCTTGATAATAGGTTCGACTCTTTTAGCTATTAAATTTTTTCTAACACCGATAAGGAAGGAGTTAAAATGGAGAAAATAAATAGACAAAGAGCACCAAAAGGAACTGTTACAGTTAGAGCAAAAGCAAATAGTTTTGAGGCAAGGGTTACACTCGACTTAACAGCAATAATGGAAGGAGTAGAAAAAAATCCAAGGCTGTCAAGAACAGCCAAAACAGAAAAAGAAGCAAGACAAAGACTAGGCGAAGAAATTGCTAATATATATTTTAAAATACAAAAACAAGTTCATTCTGAAAAAGTATTTTCTGATGAATGTGCAAAAGAGCTTGATCAGTTTGAGGAATTTAAAGAAGAAAAAGCAAAAAGAAAAATAATTGAGTTGGCTGATGATTATACATTATTTCCCAATATTGCAAGGGAATGGGTTAATTGGAAAAAAAGGCAAGTAAATCCTGCTACCAATAAAACAATTAGTCCTAAAACTGTAGAAGCCTATATTAATTCTATACAGGCTCATATTGTTCCAGATTTTAAAGAATATCATGTTGCAGATATGAGTAAAGAACTAATAGAAGATTATATCAATGCTAAAAGAAAAGATACTCCAAGAATGGCAAAAGATTTGTATTTACTTATAAAATGTATATTGGTATATGCAAAAGATGAAAGGAAATTGATTGATAAAGTTCCTAATCTTGCATTAAAATTCCCAAAGAAAAAGAGAGCTACAAAGGCAAAGATACCTTATTTAACAGAGGAAAGACAGAGTGTATGGCTAGACTATTTTGAAAAGGATGGCAGAGAATTTGCATTATTATATTCAACTTTATTGCAAACAGGAATGCGACCAGAAGAAGGTTGTGGCTTAAAATGGAAATGTGTTTCATTTGAAAATAACCTTATTACGGTAGAAAATGCTTATAAAGATGTAACCTTATATGATGATGATATGAATATAATAGGTCATGAATGTAGAGATGATGACTTAAAAACTGATGAAAGTTATAGAGTTATTCCTATTGCACCTAGATTAAAAGCAATGTTAGTAAAATTTAAAAACGATAAAATGCAAAACTATAAAGAACAAGGTAAAAAATGGGATGAATCCGAATATGTATTTTTAAATACAGAAGGAACACCATTTGTTCCAGAAAGATTAACAAATAAGATGCCAAAATTTATTAAAAAGTATGGTTTAGAACACATGACAGTATATGGACTTCGACATTCTTTTGCAACTTTAAATAGCGAAAAAGGTATGGATAGAGAAGTTTTAAAAGAACTAATGGGACATTCTGAATTTGAAACAACAGACTTCTATTATATTCATATTACAGAAGAAAGAAAGAAGAAAGAATTTGAAAGAATACATGAAGATAAATTTCAGGGGAAAAATACTCAAAATAAGGGGAAAAAATTCTTTGTTAAGAAAAAAATAAAAGTTCTCAAAACTGCTTGAGAACTGTGGTGCAGCTGACAGGACTTGAACCTGCAACCTTTCGGTTCGTAGCCGAATGCTCTATCCAATTAAGCTACAGCTGCATATATAAGAAAATATTATAAAGTCAATTATAACATTTTCTATTTAAAAATATATTTAAGGGGAAATTCGGGGGAAAACTTGAAACCCATCTCCCGAATCCCTTGATATATAAAGATTATAAAAAATCAAAGGCACGATTCGTAGCCTTGCATTCTATCCAACTAAACTACGGGTACTTTTGTATGTAAAATAAAAAGATAAGCATTTATTTGCTTATCTTTTTGTTGGTCGAGGTGACAGGGATCGAACCTGCGACCTCATGGTCCCAAACCACGCGCG
>X128_Alpine_Marmot__coassemble_7_pt1 | contig 11805 bp, 7 predicted proteins | sample X128_Alpine_Marmot__metabat2_high_PE_001 | metagenome-assembled genome bin X128_Alpine_Marmot | reverse complement strand
GAACCTTCTGGCAATTCTACTTCTCTTAGTGTGTAGTTTCCTATTGGTAATTTTGCTACTTCATGTTTATTTTCATCTTGCACCCATTCATTTACTACTAATCCTGTGTCTTTATTTACAATTTGCCACTTTGTTCCTTCTGGTCTTACTGTATTATCTAATTCATCTAGTATGTCTACTTCTAGTTTACTTACTTTTTGTGTAACAATTACTTCTTGTATTTCTGGATTATCTTTTACTTCAAAGTCTATATCTTCTATTGTTACATATCCTGAGCCTTCTGGTAATTCTACTTCTTTTAAGATATATCTTCCTATTGATAATCCTTCTATTCTTTGAGGTTGATTTGGCATAATCCATGTTACTATTTCTTCATTTGTTTCTTTATTTACTATTTTGAATTTTACTCCTGATGCATTGCTTCCATCTAGTTCATCTTTTAATATAATATCTACTTTTGTTACTCTACTTATAATGTTTATTATATTTTCTTCTTGCTGCTTATCATTTATTTGGACTTTTCCATTTGTTTTTATAATAAATTCTACCTCTTCTGCTGTTACATATCCATCTGCTGGTTTCGTTTGCCTTACTACATATTCTGTATTTGTTTTTAATTTTCTAAAGTTTTCTTTTCTTCCTTGTGTTTCCCAGCTTTCTACAATATTTCCAGTTTGTTTTTCTACTATTTCTAGTTTAGAACCACTTATGAAATTTTGTTGTTCATTGATATCTTGTACTATTAAGTTTGTTTTTTCTCCTAGTATTTCCCTTTCAATTTTTAAAATAGTTTCTTTGTTATTATCTTTTGTCGTATCAATATCTACTGTTTCTTCTTTTAGTACATATCCTTCTGGTGCTTCTATTTCTTTTACATAGTATTTTCCTTGAGGTAAGTCTATGTTTTCTTCTGCATTAAATTTTATTTCACCTTTTTCATTTGTAGTTGTTGTTTGTAATAATGTATTTGCTGGTATAGTTTTGGTGTTTCCATTACTATCTGTATATTTTATTTCTTCTTTTGTATATAATCCATATTTTCCACCCTGTCTATTTTCATCTGTCTCTGTATCTTTATTATGAATTATTATTTCTATTTTTTGTCTTACTTCGTTTTGTTCAACATCTCTAAATACAACAGGGACTTCTTGTCCTTCATAACTAATTTCTACTTCTTTTGTAATTGTACTTAATGCGAATCCTTCAGCAATTTCAACTTCTTTTATAATATATTTTCCTAATGGAAGATTTTCTATTATTCCTCTTCCATTTTGGTTTGTTGTAATATATCCTACCACTTCATCTTTATTATATATTTTGCTACCTTGATTGTCTTGTGTATAAATATCTTCTTTTGCTATTATTTGATATTTTATTTTTGGAATATTTCTATTTGTATATTCTAGTTTATAGTTGCCATCTTCTTGCATAGTTGCTTTACTTAAGTATTCACCTTGTGATTCTATTAGTATATCTCCTACTACAGATTTATTTGTTTCATTTACTACAACAATATAACTTCCTAAATAAGTATCTGTATAGTATGCTGTATTTGTATTTATTTCAAATTTCAAATTATCTCTTTTAGCAAATTGTGTTTCTCCATTTACAGAACTTCCCTCAAATTTATTTGTTGTATATCCTTCTGCTGCTGTTATTTCAATTAGTTCATATTGACCAATTGCTAATTTCATAGGTGTTATAATATATCCTGTTTTTTTAGTTTCAAAAGGTTTATCTGGTGTTCCATATTCTACATATCCCTCATTAGGTACCCATATTTTATGTGTCATATATTCTTGTGTATCTATATTTTTTATTACATATTGGATTGTTTTATTTAATATTGCATCTCCTGTTTGTACATCTCTTATATAAACTTTTACTTTTGTTTTAAAGTCATTATCTTTTATAAACCTTATATCTTGTAATTCTCTAGAATCTTGTTCTATCTTTATTACAAATGGATTTGCTGCATCTTGTGCTCTTGGCACACTAGTTTCTATTACAATATATTCCCCATATGCAAGTTCTGGGCTCTTCATGTAACCTTTAGTATTTGTTTTTATTTCTGTTATTGTTTGTCCTTCTTTTGATGTACTATAATCTTTTTGTAGTGTTTCTGAAGTTAAATTGTATGGATGATATACGTTATTATCTCCTGGTAATATTTGCTCTTGTCCTTCTTTATATGCAATTTTATAGTAATAATCTACTAAATCTTTTAAGTAATATGTTCCATCAGCATTTTGTCTTTGTTTTATTCTTTCATCATTTTGTGCTGTTGTATCATTTAAGCTATATCTTTCTGCTGTTATTCTTGAAATCTTTCCTGTTTTTACAATACTTAAATCATTAACTAGATATATACTAAAGCCTGCATTACTTAATATTGTACTATCTTCTTTTAATTTATATATTTGGAATGCTTGTTTCTTTACTTGTATACCAATAGTTCCATTTGCTTCTATTAATTCAATCGCTTCTCCTTGATAACTAAAATCAACTCCATATTTATTTTCGTCTAACATATATCCCTCTGGTGCTTCTAACATTTTTACGTAGTATTTTCCACATTCTATGTCATCAAATGTAAATTTTCCTTCTGTATTTGTTATTTGTGTTTGAATTAATTCATCCTTTTTATAAATTAAACCTTGTGCTCCTTCATATCTTGTTGTTACTCCATCTGCATGGTATATATCTTCTAATGCATATAATCCATATTTTGCACCTTCTAATGTGCTATCTGCTTGAGCTTTTCCCTCTGTTTCTTTATCTACTACAGTAATATTTAATCTTGCTTTTTGTCTTTTGTTTGTTAGTGTTAATTCTGTATTATTAGATATTATAACAGTTCCTTCATTTTGTATGTTTTGGTCTTCAAATTTTCCTGATTCTACAGTTTCTTTTACATTTATATCATAAGTTACTTTTTCTTTTACTTCATCATAATTTGCATAATATCCTTCTGGTGCTTTTGTTTCTATTATTCTATATTTTCCTTTGTTATTTTGTGTATAATATAACCATTCACCAGATAAATATGTTTTATCTGATTGTCTTACCATTTTTACTTCTTGTCCTGTTGTTTCACTTACATATACTTCAAATGTGCTGTTTTCTTCATTCCATTCGTATATTGTAAATTCCGTATCTGATTGTATTGTGTTATTTGTTTGTAAATCTACTTTCTCTATTTTAGCTTTTAATTTCCATGGTTCATTTTCTACAACTCCATCTACATTATCAAAATTATCAGGTGTTCTTACTCCATATGTTATATTATATTCACTATTTGAATAATCTGGTTTTACTGTATAATCTTCCGTTTTTAACTGATTTAAATTGTATTGCATACTCCATTTTAAATCTTTATAATTTTCTGGAATTCCTGTTTCTTCTACTCTATATTTTCCATTTGTTGCTATATTCCATTCATAATATGCTGATTCATAAATCCCATCTTTATTTGTATCTGTTATTATTTCTTTTTGTATATATTTACTTCCATTCCACTCATATAAAGTAAATGTTGCATCTGTTAAATTTTGGTTTGTTATGCTATCTACTTTTTGAATTTTTAAATTTGCTTTTGGTAATTGATAATCTACTTGAACTGTTTTGCTTGAATTTGTAACTTCTCCCAAGTTAATTGTTGTATTTGTTCCTCTATAATCTCTTAGGTTTCCTGTTACTTTAATGTTAGAACTGTATTCACCTATTTTATTTAATGTTCCTTCTAATTCTATAATAATTTTGTCACCCTTTTGACTAATTCCATTTGCATCTTTTCCAAATTTTGTTGTTATTGTGTTTCCACTTACTGTATAGTTTGTTAAATTATAAGTAGTATTAGTTGATTTTTCATAATATTTTACAATGATTTTACTTGTATTTATATTAATTGCATCATCTATTTTTAATGTTGCTATTCCATTGTTTAAACCTATTAACTCTCTATTATTATTGTTTGCTGTCGCTTCTGCTACTATTTTTACCTTTCCATTTTTCAAAAACTTATCTTGGAAAGAATTTACTGGTGTATATGTAATATTTGAATTATATGTTGGTAAAATTAAATTATTTGTTATATTGTATCCATTAATTATTGTTTCATATCCTGGTACTACATTTTGTGTTACTGAATATTTGTATTCTGTATTATCTCTTGTTTTATATCTTTGTAAATTACTAAAAGTATAGTTTTCTCCTACAACTGTTTTAGTATTTGGTGTTGCTAATGCTCCAGTTGCAGTTTCTGTTACCGCTTCATCTGAATTAAGTGTTACATTTACTGTTTCTGTTCCAGATGCATTTTTAGGTCTAGAATTATATTTGTTGTTTTGGTCATTCCAATTTATTCTTCCTGATATACTCTTTGTTATTAAGTCCCATTGAGCAGTTAAGTTTACTGTTGCTCCATTAGTTGTTGTCAAATTATTTACAGATTGTCCATTGCTATATGTTGTATTAGTTCCATTTCTTATCCAATTTCTAAAAGTATACCCATATCTTGTATAACCATTTCCTGTTAAATTTTTATATGTATCATATCTATGTGTACTAGTAGCTGTACTTCCTCCTGTTGCTCCACCTCCTAAATATTGTACATAATATGTAATTGGTGTCCATTGTGCATATAAAGTTAAAGGTGTAGGTATATCTGGTGCTGTAACATTTGATGCACCAGAAATGCTTGATAAATATGATGTACCAGTTCCATTAGCATTTGTGTTCCATCCTGTAAATACATAACCTGGTCTTGAAGGTGTTGGCAATGTAATAGATGGTCTATTATAATAACTTGTAAATGTTATTGTTGCTGTCGAATTATCATTTTCCAACGATGTAGCTATAGGTACTTTAACAGTTGTTTCTGCTGCATAATCCCCTCCATTTGCTACATTAGTATATATTGGATATCGTGATGATGTACTACATTTATATTTAGATAGTGAATATGTATAACTTGTTGATGAAGGAGATACTGTACCACCATTACCATTAAAATTTACGTAACATGTATTCATACCTTGTGATGGTAATGTTACATCTATTCCTCCATATTGGCCAGCACCTAATGTACCAGTTGGTGTACTAGATATTGATGAATCTGTTTTATATGACACTCCATTATTAAATGGTCTTGTATGTAAAGTTGCAGTATATGTTGTGTTAGTATCTATAGTTAATTTATCCCCGTCATTACCGCTTGCTTGTGGGTTTGAAGCTGAATAGGGTACGCCTATTTCATTCCAATACCAATACCATGATTTATAACCATTTAGATAATTCCAGTCTGAATCAACATTATAAGCAAATTGTACATAATGGTTCGCACCATAGCCAGCATCAACCCAACAATGTCGTATAAGATATGGAACTGTTACCCCATTTATTTTTGTATATCCTTCACCATTTGTTGGTATAATCTTTTCATTTGGTTTCCACTCGTCTCCTAGATTTACACTTGTTCCATTGTGCACACCATCGGTAAAGAATATTGTAATTGTAGCAGCGAAGGTTGAAGTTCCTGTAGCTATAAATACAACAGATATCAAAACCATCGTAAATATTATTTTTAACAATTTTTTTGCAAAAGTTGTTTCACTAAGTACATTTTTACTTTGTTCAAGTTTTCTCATTTATATTTCCCCTCTTTAAAATATAATTATATTAATTTTATTATAATTACTTTATTTTCATTAGTAAATGGGTATTTTTGGCACTTCTTTATATATCTTCTTCTTCATGCTACGGATGTTCATTTTCGGGCTTTTATGACATTTTATTAACATTTTTATTACATTTTTACAAAATAGTTGTATATTTTGCATTTAAATTATCCCTTTTCCTTTATTTCCGCAAGAAAAAAGAGTTTTTAAAATTTATTTTTAAAAACTCTTTTTATTAATTTATATTTTATTTATAATTATATCTAAACATTCTTTTATTTCTTTTACACAATTTTTATAGACATTCATATCATAGCCCCATGGATCTTTAATATCCATATCTTGCCTATCTTTATCTATGTTTGCATATTCTTTCATTGTAAATACTTTACCTTGTAAATTAGGGTATAAATATAATACGCTTTGTTTATGAGATATAGTTGCACAAAGTATTAAATCCATCTTTTCTATATTTGATTCTCTTATATTAGTTGCTCTATGAGATGTAATATCTACATTATATTCTTTTACTGCTTCCTCAGCATTATAAGTTACATAGTCTCCTGTCTCTGCATAAATTCCACAAGAATAAATTTCTGCATCTATATTTCTTTCTTTAACTAATTTTTTCATTATTCCTTCTGCCATAGCACTTCTACAGATATTGCCTGTACATATAAACATTATTTTCATTTTGTTTTTCCTCCATTTCTCTTTTGTATTATATCAAATTTTTTCATTATTAAAATATTTTTTACTATTTTTCTAACTTTTGTCAATAGTCAATAGGGACGGGCTTTTTTGACAATAAAATGTCAAAAAAGCCCGTCCCTATTGACACTATAAGCTCATTGCTATCATTCCTAGTAAAAAGCCAAACATATTTCCTATCGCTGTCATTCTTCCACGATAGAGCTGATTTGATTCCGGAATTAGCTCTCCTGATACTATATATAACATTGCTCCTGCTGCAAAACTTAGACACATACTAATTATTTCTTGAGATATACCACCAACTAAGGCTCCAAAAAATGCACCTATTCCTGTAGTAATTCCAGATAATATAACATAGAAAATAACTTTTTGTTTTTTCATTCCTCCATTCTTCATTGGAACTGCCATTGATATCCCCTCAGGTATATCATGCAAACATATTGCAATTGCTAAAGAATAGCCTAATGTAAGTGACGCTCCAAACCCAGAGCCAATAGCTAAGCCTTCTGGAAAATTATGCAGTGCTAAACCTATGCTTACAATAATTCCTGTTTTTAATAAATTGTTTGTGTTATTTTTCCTTACTATATTACTGTTAAACTTCTTTTGTACTAATATATCACAAGCAATCATGGCAATAATTCCAAAAACAATTCCTATTAAAACGTTTAATATGCTTGCTATTTCCATTGCTTCTGGAATTAAGTCGAAACAAATAATAGCAAGCATTAAACCTGATGCAAAGGCTAAAATGAAGCTTAAAAATTTATTTGATGTTCTTTTAAAACATACCCCTATGATTCCACCAATTGTTGTTCCAAAGGTTCCAAAAAATAAGCCTATTAGTGTTGTTTTTAATAGTTCACTCAAATTTAAACACTCCTTATTTAACTTTATTGTTATTATTTTATTTTAAAACCTTACTTTTATTCCTTTTATCATTTTTATTTTTTCTGCTATAGCGGATTTTTGTTTAAAAATTATTTTTGATTTTTAAAATATCTTCGAAATTCCTTTTATAATATTCTATAATCTTATTGATTTCATTGGTAAAATATGGTAATATGTTAACAACCTGACGCTAAGAAAGGCTAGCCCTTTCTAAAGGGCGGAAAGGGGGCTACGTAAATGACCGTTGGAGATGCAATTCTTAAATTAGTTGACCAGTTACTAAATGAAAGAGAAAAAGTCGTTAGATTAGAACTTTCACAGCAACTACAACTAAATAAAGATGAGCAATTAAACAAAGACTAACGGTAGCAATACATAGTCGATAGAGTAGGATTCGCAGCCTGCTCTATTTTTTTGCATAAAAAAAGTATGTGTATTCGCAGGTACACATACGACTACGAGTTTGACCGTTGGAATCAAACACATTTATTTTGTATTTAAATAATATCACATTAATTTATATTTGTCAAATAAAAATGGATAAATTTTACATTTTTTATTCTTCTTCGCCTTTTAGTCTTTCTGCTCTGTCTGCTGCAATTAAGTTATCTATCATTTCGTCTAAGTTTCCATTTAAAAAGTCTTCAAATTGATATACGTTAAAGCCTATTCTATGGTCTGTAATACGTCCTTGTGGATAGTTGTATGTACGTATTTTTTCTGATCTATCTCCTGAACCTACTTGACTTTTTCTTTCATTTGCAATTTCGCTGTCTCGTTTTTGTTTTTCTTTTTCATATAGTCTTGAACGTAATAATCTCATTGCATATTCTCTATTTTGAACTTGTGAACGTTCTGTTTGGCATTCTGCTACTATTCCTGAAGGAATATGAATTAGTCTTACGGCAGATGAAGTTTTGTTTACGTGTTGTCCACCTGCTCCTGATGCTCTATATACTTCCATTTTTATATCTGCTGGGTTTATATCAATTTCTACATCTGCTACTTCTGGAAGTACTGCTACTGTTGCTGTTGATGTGTGTATTCTTCCGCTACTTTCTGTGTCTGGTACACGTTGAACTCTATGTACTCCACTTTCAAATTTTAGTCTACTAAATGCTCCTTTTCCTGTTATCATGAAAGATATTTCTTTATAGCCTCCAAGTCCTGTTTCATTTTCATTTACTACTTCTAGTTTCCAGTGCTTTTTCTCTGCATACATAGAATACATTCTGAATAGTGTTCCTGCAAATAAAGCTGCCTCTTCTCCTCCTGCACCGCCACGAATTTCACATATAACGTTTTTGTCGTCGTCTGGATCTTTTGGAATTAATAATATTTTTAATTCTTCTTCTATTTTTGGCATTAGCTCTTTATTTGCTAACATTTCTTCTTCTGCTAAATCTTTCATTTCTGGGTCGTTCATCATTTCTTTTGCATCTTCATAGCTTCTTTTTGCTTTTTTATATTCTCTATATTTTTCTACTATTGGTTCTAGTTCTGCATGTTCCTTCATGTATTCACGCCACTCATTTGTCCTTGCTATTACTTCTGGATCACTTATTTTCTCTGTTAATTCTTCATAACGTTTTTCTACTGTCTCTAATTTGTCAAACATAAAAATTCTCCTTTTTATTTAATGTCAAGGGACACTTACTTACCCTTTGGCCACTTCCATAATAGCTTAAGGAATGTCTCTTTCCCTTACTAACTAGTGTTCAAATGGATTAAGTTTATATCCTCTTTGTATTTATGTATTATACTATATTTTCTTAATTTATTCAATAGAAAAACCACTCTTTTTCTTAATACAAAGTGGTTTTCTAATTTAATTATAAAACATATAAAATTAAATGCAAAACTTTTTACATTTCTTAGTCTTGGTGACGAAAAGCAATTTTATTGTTAATATCAAATTTCCTTCTATAAGAAAGTTCCTTTGAAAGTTCTTGAGAATAATTAGCCATATTTAACCCATGTTCTGGAAAACATAAATAAAATTCAATTCTTAGTTCGTTAGGTAAAAAACTCCCTTCTCTTAATTCTTCTTCTGACATATACCTTTTTTCTAATTTAGGAATATAATCATTAAAAAATTTCTGTATCCATACAAGTTTCTCTGACAAGCTTAGTCCAAGCTTATCTAATTCTTCCCGTTTCACCTGTAACTCTTCTTTAACAATTTGAATATCTTTCTGTGTAATTTCATTCATTTCCAAGACCTCCTTCTAATTAGAATACAAGACTTTTTGCTATTATCAAATTTTAATTATTATATTATATATTTACATAATTGTCAATTTAAATTAATTAAATTATATTCTATTTTTTCTTTTTCTAATAACTCTTTTTCCCTATTTGTGCAAGTAAAAATAATGATTTGATTATCCTTACATTCTTCGTCCAAATATTTTAATATGTTTTCAAGTCTTTCTTCATCATAATAAGCAAAAGATTCATCTAGAATAATTGGCATAGTTTCTGTTGTTAGTTCTTTTACCATGGCTAGTCTTAACGATAGGTATAGTTGGTCGATAGTTCCGTACGCTTAGTTTTTCTGCCTCTATGTATTCTCCATTTTCTTTTTCTATAACAAGACCATTTTCTTCGTGCAGACTTATTTTTGTGTATTTTCCATTTGAAATTTTTTGAATGTTTTTTGATAGTTCTTCTGTTAGTTTTGGTGTTATATTTTGTTTCATTTTTTGATAAGCAATTTCTAGAATTTCTTTTGCAAGTTCAATTGCTTCATTATCTTTTTCTAAGTGTTCTTCTTTTTCTTTTATTTCTTCTAATTTTTCTTCTAGAAGAGCTACCTTTTCTAGTTTTGGGACGATATTATTTTCTTCTAGTTCTAAAGAATGATATTCTAGTTTTTTATGGTTTGTTTCTTCTTGCAACTTTTCTAATTCCGTTTGTATATTAGAGTTTTTAAATAACTCTTCTATTAATTGCTTTTGATTCTCCCTCTGTAACATTTTTTCTATTTCTGATTTTTCTGTTATATCTATTGTTTGTTTTCTTTTTTGTATTTCTTTTTCTTGCTCTTCTATATTATTTTGTAACACTTTTATTTCTGCTTCTAATTTTTCTAAATTTCTTTGTATTTCTTCTTGCTCTAATAATTCTTTTTGGTTTTCTTGCTTTTTAGATATTCTATTTTGTTTTTGATTTTTATTTTCTAATATTAGTAAGATAATTGAAATAATTATGATTGCTGCAAATATAGCCATAACAATTGTATTTTTTATAAAAACAATATTTACTATTTCTATTAAAATACCTATTATTAACATACATATAAAAATATTTCGTTTTTTGTTATTTGTTTTGAAAGTTTCTTGTTTTTTTGGTTCTATACTTTCTTTTTGTTTTAGTAATTCTTCTCTTTGTCTTTGTAATTCTTGCTTTCTTTCCTCTTGACTTTGTTTTAGTGTTTCACTTATTTTTATTTTTTCTTCTTCTAATTTTTGTTTTTCTTTTACTTCTTTTACTTTTTTAATTAGTCCTAATAGTTCTTCTATTTTATTTATTGCTTCTTGTTTTTCTTCTTTTTCTTTTTCTATTTCTTGCTTTCTTTCTTTAAAAGTTTCTAACTCTCCTATTTCATCTTGTAATTTAAATTTTTCTTCTTTTACCACATTTATTGGTCTTCCTTGGGAACGAGCGGTCCCTATTTCTTCTACTTGTTTTTTGTTTATTTTTTCTAAAGCTTTTTTGTAAGATATGCTATCATCGCCTGTTCCTGCAAGGTTTGCTACTTTTTGTACTAATGCATTTTGAACATTTTTATCTAATTTTACTTCTTGTTGCATAGAAACTAATGTAGATAAAAACATGTTTTCATCTACATTGGTTTGTTCTACAAAAAATTGATTTCCATAGGTTTTATCAATAGTAAATTGTTTTGAAATATCTTCTAATTGTTCATTATAAATGATTGGATTTTTTTTGTTGAAGTCGCGAAATACTTCATATGTTTTTGAGTCGTCTAAAATGTACGTTAATTTTCCTGAAAATTCTTCTGCTTGCCATGGCTTGTATCTGTCATAGTCTGAAAATTCTCTTCCTTTTTTATTTTTTGATGTTCCATAAAATATATTGGTAATAAACTTTAATAAAGTCGATTTTCCACTTTCATTTTTTCCTTGCACGATATTAATATGGTCTGTTAGTTCTACTTCTTTTTCTTTTAAATTTCCAAAAGCATTTATTTTTAAACTTTTTATTTTCAAAGTTTTTTCCTCCATTATTCTAGATATGTTGATGTTTATTGTATTTTATATATCTATACGAAAGCTAGTTTATAAAATTTCAACATATATGTTATTTAAGATAATACTTCTAATCCTATTTCTAATGCCTTTTCTAGCATCTCTTTGTTTTCTGGTTCTTTTTCTATTTTTGTTAAAATTTCTTTAACATATATTCCTCTTAAAGTTGTTTCGTTTGCTATTTTTTCTAAGTCATACCCTAATTTTGTTTTATCTTTTATTTTTATTATTTCTTTGCTATCTATCAT
>X128_Alpine_Marmot__coassemble_6_pt1 | contig 12911 bp, 10 predicted proteins | sample X128_Alpine_Marmot__metabat2_high_PE_001 | metagenome-assembled genome bin X128_Alpine_Marmot | reverse complement strand
GATTAGAACCATACATATATACATTGATGCAAAATAAAATATCACCTTATGAATTTGCTCGAACAAAAGAAATTACTACTTTAAAAACCAAACAATCAGAAATCAAATTTTTATCTAAATATAAAAACTACAATTTCGTATTTTTTGAAAGTGAAGTAGAAAAACTAAATTTTAATGAACAAAAATATGTATTTGTAATACATAAAAGTCTAGAAAAAACAATAAATTTCATAGAAAGCAAAAATTATGAAAAAGAAGAATATGGAATTTATTATATTTTAAAACCGGAGATATAATATGGATTTAGAACAAAATAAAATAATAAGACCAGAAATTGAAAATATTCAAGAAGAAAATATGGAGTTATCATTAAGACCAAAATTTTTAAATGAATATATTGGACAAGATAAAGTAAAAGAAAATATGAAAATTTATATTAAGGCTGCTAAAAAAAGAAAGGAGCCTCTTGACCATGTTTTGTTATATGGACCACCAGGACTTGGAAAAACAACACTTGCAAATATTATTTCTAATGAGATGGAATCAAATATAAAAATAACATCAGGACCTGCGATAACAAAACCAGGAGATTTAGCATCTATACTTACAAATTTGTCAGAATTTGATGTTTTATTTATAGATGAAATACATAGATTAAATAAAAATGTAGAGGAAATATTATATCCTGCATTAGAAGATTACACATTGGATATTATGATAGGACAAGGACCAAGTGCAAAATCTATAAGAATAGATTTACCTAAATTCACATTAATAGGAGCTACAACAAAAGCAGGTTCTCTTACTACACCTTTAAGAGATAGATTTGGAATAGTTCATAGATTAGAACTATACAGCATAGAAGATTTAAGCACAATTATTAAAAGATCTGCCCAAATATTAAATATTAAAATAGATGAAGAATCAAGTATAGAAATAGCAAGACGTTCTCGTGGAACACCAAGAATAGCAAATAGACTTTTAAAAAGAGTTAGTGATTATGCATTAGTGTTAAAAGATGGAAATATTGATTTAAAAATAACCAAACATGCATTAAATAGTTTAGAAATAGACGAATTAGGTTTAGATGAAATAGATAGAAAAATATTAGAAACCATGATTTTAAAATATAATGGAAGACCAGTTGGAATAGAAACATTAGCAACGACTATTGGTGAAGAAATAGAAACAATAGAAGATGTATATGAACCATATTTAATACAAATAGGATTTATATCTAGAACTCCAAGAGGAAGAGTACCTCTTAAAGCAGCTTATGAACATTTAAATATAGAATTTGCATAAAAGGAAATAAAGAAGTGAAATTTCGTTTTAAAAATAGGAGATAATGATTATGAAAAGAAAACTAATCAATATAGTGAAATATATATTACTTATTTTAGTATTAATCATAATATATATGTTATTATTAGTACTAACAAATAAAATACCATCTGGTATGCTAGAAGATAATATAAAAGAATCAGCACAAATATTGGAAAAAGAGGGAGAAAGAAAAGAAGTAAATTTAGGATACAAAAAAGACTATGTTTTTAATTTTTCAGATGCGTTAATGTTAAATATGGCATATTCAGTAGATAGTAATAAACCAGTAGATTCTATGCTACTTTCAAGAAAAGATTATATTCCAAATGTGACAAAAATAGAAAATACAAAAGCAACAATAAATATAGGAACAGATCCAAGATATATAAACAAAGAAACAGGAGATGTATTACACACTAAAGAATTAAACAATTTTATAAACAACAAAGATGTAGAAGAATCTTATGAATACGCAAGATATTGGCATGGATATATGATATTTTTAAGACCATTGTTAACCATATTTAATCTTATACAAATTAGAACATTATTTACTATATTATTAGTTGGATTAAGTTTAATATTAATATATCTTTTATACAAAAAAATAAATTTAATATCAGCCTTTTCTTTTGCTATTGGTTTATTTAGTTGTTCAGTATTTATAGTAGGACAATCAATTAGTGAAATACCTGTATTTGTAGTAACATTAATTATATCTATTATATTGTTATTAAAAAAAGATATTAATAAAAATTTGGAATTATTATTTTTAATTACAGGTTCACTTATCAGTTTTATGGATTTATTAACAGAGCCACTAATAGGAGTATTAATACCAATTACAGTATATTTTTTAGTTGTACAAAAGCAAGAAAAGATGAATTGGAAAGATGCAATTAAAAAATATATATGGTTATGCTTTATATGGGTAATAGGATATGTGGCAACATGGATGTTGAAATGGGTAATATTAGATATTGCAAAAAATAGAGGAATATTTACACAAGCATTAGAACAAGTATTAGTTAGAAGTAGTAGTAAAAAAATAATGTATAAATGGGTATTAGAAAAAATATATCAATTTTTCTCTACAAGTAGCTTATATATAATTTTAATCCCAATGATAGTAATGATTATTAAAGGAATCATAAAAGAAAGAAATAAAAAAAGTAAAGTACAAATATGTTTATTACCATTTTCAATTAACTTATTAGCACCATTTGTATGGTATTTCGTTATAAAAAATCATTCATACATACATCCATTTTTTGCATACAAGTTATTATTCATTAGCATCACAAACGCATTTATTATTATAGCAAATATATTTAATTTATATAAAACAGAGAAAAAATAATATAGGGAGAAAAATGATGAAATTATTAATGCATACTTGCTGTGCACCTTGTAGTGTATACTGTATAGACTCTTTACGAAACGAAGGAATAGAACCTACCATATATTGGTACAATCCAAATATACATCCATATATAGAATATAAATCAAGAAGAGATTGCTTAAAAGAATATACAAAAAATATAAATGTACAAGCTATATTTGAAGAAGAATATGGTTTAGATAAATTTTGCAAAAATGTAATAGGAGATTTAAGTAATAGATGTAGCAACTATTGTTATAAAGTTCGTTTAGAACAAACTGCAAAATATGCAAAAGAGAATGGATATGATAGTTTTACAACAACACTGCTTGTTAGTCCGTATCAAAAACATGAAGTGTTAAAAGAAATGGGAGAAAAAATTGCAAAAGAATATGGTTTAACATTTTTATATAGAGATTTTAGAGTAGGTTTTAGAGAAGGTCAAGCAAAAGCAAGAGAACTGGGACTATATATGCAAAAATACTGTGGATGTATTTTTTCTGAGGAGGAAAGGTATTTACGACACAAAAACTAAAAACCTTACAGCGACAAGCATTTTAAAAAATGAAAATATGTAATGAGTAAACCATTTATTGACACACACCCAAAAAACTCTAAACATATTGAAATATCAACGAAAAATGAATATTTTATTTAAGAAAGCTGATTGTGGCTTTCTTTTTTTGAGCCATAAAAAAGGAGGGATTAGTTTATGAAAGAAGATGAAGCAATTAACTTTTTAGAAACATTAGAAGTAGGAACATTTTTAACAGTGAATATTCCTATTTCAGCAAGTGAAAATATACCAGTAACTGCAATGTATGCAGGAAAAGATAAAGATGGAAGATATGAATTTTTAGACACAGGAGAGTTTATTCTATCAAAAGATTTTTTAGAAAAAGGAAAAATATCAATAGAAAAGGAATTTGATGATGAAAGTGCAATGAAAATTCATACTAGAATACGAAAAGAATTTGAAAAAAAGCATACTAAAAATAAAGATGCAAGATAGAATATTCACACATTTGTAGAAAATATAAAACAATAATATACTACCTAAAAGAAAAGGAGGAACTAATATATGGAAGAAAAGAAAGAATTTAAATTTAATGTAGAGCAATTATTCAATTATAAAAAATTGTACGAGTATGATGAAGATGGACAAAAAGGTTTTTTAGGATATTTGATTAGAGAAGAACAATGGAAAATAGAAAATGATAGCATAGTATTTCCTAATATAGTAAATGAGGAACAAATAGAAAGTCTATTGAATAAATTTAATGATTCAATATTAAGAGCAAATTTAGTTGTTAAGCAAGGTGTTATTAACCAAATATATTTATATGGGGCAGAAGAGTTTAGAAAACAATTAGATAAACAAATAGAAGAAATAGACAACAAATATAAAAAATCAAAGAATAAAGAAGATAGAACAATTTAATTATAAAAACATATAAGGCAAGTTGATTATTTTAGGTCAATTTGCCTTTTTTTCGTTTAATGAAAAACTACATAGCTTTTAATTAAAAAACGATTAAAAGCTAAATTTAAAAGAAAGGAGGGCAAAGAAAAATGGCAAAGTGCAAGACAATAGCAATAGCTAATCAAAAAGGTGGAGTAGGAAAAACAACAACTGCTTTTAGTTTAGGAGTAGCACTAACTAATAATAATAAAAAAGTATTAGTAGTTGATGCAGATCCACAAGCAAACCTAACAACATATATGGGGTTTGATGAAAATGAGGTTGAAGAAACACTATCTACTTTAATTGACAGATATATAGATGATGAAGAAATAAGACCAGAAAAAGCAATTTTGCATAATAAAGAGGGCGTAGATTTAATTCCATCTAATCTTAATCTATCAGTAACAGGAGAAAACTTATCAAATGCTATGAGCAGAGAATATGCAATGAAAAACTGTTTAAGTGAATTAAAGAGCATATATGATTACATTATAATTGATTGTATGCCATCACTTAATATGGTAACAATGAACGCATTAGCAACAGCAGATGAAGTAATTATTCCAGTTCAAAGTCAATATCTGTCGGCAAGGGGTATGGGTAATCTAATCAATATAGTTTCAAAGGTAAAGAAACATCTAAACCAAGATTTAAAGGTTGGTGGAATACTTTTAACATTAGTAGATAATAGAACAAAACTGCCTAGTACAATAAAGCAAGAAATACAAGAACAATATGGAAATATTGTAAAGTTGTATGATACTCAAATACCCTGTGCAATAAAAACGGCAGAATCCACCTCAAAAGGAAAAAGCATATTTGCTTATGACAAGAACAGTAAGGTAGCCCAAGCCTATACTAATTTTGCAAAGGAGGTGTTAGCGGACAATGAAAGAGGAAAGAATGAAGTTGCCAAAGGTAACATTAGATGATATGTTTTTATCTCAAGAAGAAAGAGATAATAAAAACAGAGAATATGTAAAAGTAATTCCAATAAATGAAATTACAAACTTCCCAAACCACCCATACAAAGTTAGAGAAGATGAAGAAATGTTTTCAATGGTGCAGACAATAAAAGAATATGGAGTTATACACCCAATATTAGTAAGACCAAAAAAAGATGGTGGCTACGAAATGATTTCTGGACACAGAAGAAAAAGAGCTTGTCAAATAGCAGGAATAACAGAAATAAAAGCAATAGTAAGAGATATGACAGATGAAGAAGCAACAATAGCAATGGTAGATAGTAATAACCAAAGAGAACAAATATTGCCAAGTGAAAAAGCATTTGCTTTTAAAATGAAATTAGAAGCAATGAAAAAACAAGGACAAAGAAATGATTTAACTTCTGCCCCAACGGAACAGAAGTTACAAGGTAAAACTACAAGAGAAATAATTGCTGAAGAAATGGGAGAAAGTTCTAGCAATATACAAAGATTTGTTAGACTTACTGAACTAATACCAGAATTATTAAAAATTGTTGATGAGGGAAAAATGAAATTAAGACCTGCTGTTGAACTTTCATATTTAAAAAAGGAAGAGCAACAAGAAGTATTTGATGCAATAGAATATACTGATGCATTTCCATCACATCCACAAGCAATAAAAATGCGAAAGTTGAGTGAAAGTGGAAAATTAACAATGGAAGAAATTGATAATATATTAGATGAAGAAAAGCCAAATCAAATACCAAAATTTAAAATACCAGAAGATAAAGTTGATAAATATATTCCAGATGAATATAAATCACAAGAAGAAAAGCAAGATTATATTGTGCATTGTGTAAAGAAAGTAGCAGAACTTGAAAAGCAAAAACAAAAAAAGTATGAGTATGAGAGGTAATGTAGCAACAAGTAAAATGTATTTGTAGCTACTTTTTATTTTCCCCCCCTCCTTACAATCCACCCCCTAATACTAGCTATACTAACTGAAAAAGAATATATAAAAATTATTAAATATATATAAAATTATAAATCTCACATTTGAAGAAACCTCTAGGGCATTGTAAAATAAAATCAAAAAAGGAGGACAATGCTTATGAGAAAGTTAATAGTTATTATAATTTTATTGATTTCAAGTTTTAGTTATTATGGAGTAGTAGATGAAAACGGAGAAAAGGTAACAGTTTTTGAAAATGTAGTAGAAAAACAGAATATTGTAGAGCAAATTCAAGAAGAAAATAAAACAACTGCAAAAATAATTGAAGAATATGAAAATACAGAAACACAAAATCAAGTTGAAGATGTAGAACAAGAAAAGATAGAAATTCCAAAAGTACAAGAAACACCAAATCAAACAACTGAAAATACAGTAAAACAACAAACAACAATTAATAAAGCAAAGAAAAAAACACAAGCAACAACAACTATTACATCAAAAGCAAATAATACAAATACAAGTACCAACAAAGACAAAACAACAGTAAATACACAACAGAATAGTAGTTACACAGAAAAGAAAGTAAAAGTAGCAGAGAAAACTGAATGTGTAGGAAATAATCATAAAATGGAAAGTGGAAATACTGGTAAATGGTTTAATACAAAAACAGAAGCGGATAATTATTACAATGCAGAAATAGAAAAATGGGGTAAACAATGGGAAAATGATGAAATAACTAAAGAAGTATATTTAAAGAAATGTCCATCTGGTTATGAGGTATGGACTTGTCCACAATGTCAAAAATGGACACTAAACTTTTATTATAGATAAAAGAATTAAGTAAATAAAATAATAGATTGGAACAAGTTAATGGCTTGTTCTTTTTTTGTTAAAAGGAGGAAATTTTAATGTTAAAAACAAGACAAATAAATAAGTTAAAGAAAATATTGGCAATTATATTTATAGCAATGACAGTATTTAGTACAGCACAACCTATTTTTGCAGTTTCAAGTTCTGGAACAGGAAAATGGGTAGCTGGACAATGGGGGTCAGAGGTTTTTACAACAGATACAGAAGCAGATGTAGGAATGCTTATAAGAAGATTAGTAAATTATACAACAGGAGAAAGGCTTACGGTATTCTGTTGTGAACACGGAGTAGATTGTGTAACTGGAGAAATACACACAGCAACACATTCTATTCCAACAGAAGCAAAAATGAAAGAGGCTTGTAAAGTTGCCTACTTTGGATGGTATGAAAAGTATGGAGATTATGTTGTAGATGGTGGAATAATGGCAGAATCTATGAAATCAAGAAAAATGGACTATGTATATACACAACAAATGATATGGGAAACACTAGGACAAAGTAATGCAACATTTAGAAATTCAAGTATTCAAAATGGATATGTTGAATTTAAAGAGAAAATTAGAGAACAAATAGCAAATATGAAAAAACAACCTAGTTTTGTAAATGATACAATAACACTAGAAGTAGGAGAAACAAAAACAATAACAGATTCAAATAATGTATTAAAAGACTATGTGAGTTTTGATAAAACAGTTGATGGAATAAGAATACAACATAGTAAAGGACAAAACACATTAAGTATTACAGTTGATGAAAGTTGCACAAAAGAAACTTATAAAATATCAGAAAGTACAATGAAAGGTTGGGGAGTTATCAAGGAAGAAACGGCAAATCAAGACAGTACAGTTTATTTTGTTTTTAAAGACGGAGTACAAAACCAATTATATGCACTTAACTACAATGACCCAGTAACAATGTTACTAGATTTAAAGATAGACCAATATGGAAGATTAGAATTAAGCAAACTAAACACAAATAGAGATTTAATTGATGGTGCAATTTTTACAGTTACAGGAGAAAATGGATTTAATCAAGATGTGGAAGTAAAAGGTGGAAAAATAACACTAGAAAGACTAAAAAAAGGAAATTATACAATAACAGAAAAATCTAGTCCAAATGGTTATTTATTAAATACAGAAACCTATACAGTAACAATAACACCAAATCAAACAACAAAACAAGCAATAGTAAATAATGAGCCAACTGGAAGTATAACAGTAGTAAAAACAAATTCAAATGGAGATAAAGTACAAGGTGCAAAATTCACGATAAAGGCAAATGAAGATATATACAATGTAGCAAAAACAGTAAAATATTATACAAGAGGAGAAACAGTAGCAACAATTACAACAGATAGAACAGGAATTGCAAATAAAGATGAACTACCACTTGGAAAATATATTGTTGAAGAAATAGAAGTTCCAACAGGTTATTTATTAAATACTGAAAAAAAGACAGTTACTTTAAAATATAAAGACCAAAATACAAATGTTATTTATGCAAGTGTTACAGTAGAAAATGATGAGCCAACAGGAAATCTTACTATTGAGAAAACAGATAGAGATACAGGAAATAAAAATAGAGTAGATAAAAAGAGCCATCACGGAGATGCAACATTAAAAGGAACAGTATATACTTTATATGCAAAAGAAAAAATAACTAATGTGGCAGGAACAGTAACTTATTTTTCAAAAGATGAACAAATTGCAACATTTACTTTCAATGAATATGGAATAGCAAGTATAAAAATAACAAATAATTCCACACCTGCTGAAATAAGTGTTAGTGGAAATATGCTAAAAGGATTACCAATGGGAAAATACTATGTAAAAGAAACAACAGTACCAACTGGATATATGAAAGATACAAATATATATGATTATACATTTTCATATAGAGATATGAATACAAAAACAATAGAAATTGCAGGAACAGTTAAAAACACAGTACAAAAAGCTCCTTTTGAGGTTATAAAAGTAACAACAAACGATAATACAACGGCAGAAGTAGTAGCAAATGCAGAATTTACAGCAATACTTTCAAAATATGTAGATTTTTATGGAAGTTTTGACGAAGCAAAAAAACATTTAAGTGAATTTGCAAGTGATGAATATTCTATTTTTAGAACTGGAAGTGATGGACACGGAATTTCTGGACTACTTGCTTATGGGGAATATACAGTAAATGAAACTTATACACCATCTCCAGAGATAGAAACAGTAGAACAATTTTATGTAACTATTGATAGAGATAGCAAAACACCAGTAAGAGAACTTGTAGAAAATGATTTACCTTTTGAGTCATATATCAAATTACAAAAACAAGACAAGAAAACTGGAAAATTTGTAACTTATTCAAATGCAACATTTGAATTATATAGATTAAACGAAGAAACAAACAAATGGGAACAAGTAGAATGTAAAGTTGGAAATCAATATTTCAAATCTTGGACTACAAATAATGAGGGAATTGCAAGAACTGAAAATAAATTAGAAGCAGGAAAATATAAACTAACTGAAATAAAAATTCCAACAGGCTTTTTACAATTAGATGAAGAACTAATTTTTAAAGTAGATAATAGAAACTCTACACTAAACTATGATAAAGATTGGGATGCTTGGATTACAGTTACAGCTAAAAATGAGCAACCAACAGGAACTTTGAAATTAAATAAAAAAGTTAATTTAAGAGAAGATGTAGATAAAACTATGATAAAAGATATTGATTTTACACAAATATCTTTTGAATTAGTAGCAAAAGAAAATGTAATTGACTATGCAGATGGAAGTGTTATATACGAAAAAGATAAAAGAGTAGGAACATACAACTTAAAAGCAGATGGCACATTGACAGTAGAAAATTTGCCTATGGGAAAATACTACTTGAAAGAATTAACAACAATAGATGGAGCAGTATTAGACCAAACAGAACACGAAGTTGTATTTGAACAAAAAGATACTAAAACAAAAGTATATACAGTAAATTTGAATATTGAAAATGAAACTACTTGTATAGAAATTAGCAAAACAGATATAACAGGGGAAAAAGAGTTAATTGGTGCGAAATTATCAGTTATAGATGAAAACAACGAAGTAATTGATAGTTGGACATCTAATGAAAAAACTCACAAAATAGAGGGATTAAAAGTAGGACAAACTTACACTTTAAGAGAAGAAATAGCACCAAATGGATTTGTAAGAGCAACAGATATTAAATTTACAGTTAATAATACAGCAGAAAACCAAAAAGTTACAATGATAGACAAAATCGTAGAAATGACAAAAGAAAATATTGGAGGAAAAGAAATAGAGGGAGCAGAACTAAAAGTTGTAGATAAAGACGGAAAAGTAGTTGATAGTTGGACATCTACAAAAGAGCCACATAGAATAAATGGTTTAGTAGAGGGAGAAAGATACACTCTATATGAAGATTATGCTCCAGATGGTTTTGTAATTTCAACTGAAATAGAATTTACAGTAACATTAGATAAAGAAACTCAAAAAGTAACTATGGTAGATAAGGTTGTAGAAGTGCTAAAAACAGATATAGACGGAAATGCAATAGAGGGTGCAACATTAACTATAACAAGTACGAAAACAAAGAATATAGTGGATAAGTGGGAAACAACAACAGAAGCTCACAAAGTTAGTGGTTTAATTGAGGGACAAAGCTATATCCTACACGAAGAAAAAGTAGTTGATGGATATGTAAAGGCAACTGATATTGAATTTACAGTAACAACAGATAAAGAAACACAAGAAATTATAATGATAGACAAAGTTGTTGAAATAATTAAAACAGATCTAGTTACAGGCGAAGAAATAGAGGGAGCAGAATTACAAGTAGTTGATGAAGATGGAAATGTAATTGATGAGTGGACATCTACAAAAGAGCCACATAGAGTTACAGGACTAGAAGAAAATAAAAATTATAAACTAATTGAAAAGACAGCTCCTTATGGATATGAAATTACAGAAGAAATATCTTTCACAGTTACAGAAGATAAAGAAACACAAAAAATTGAAATGAAAGATATGCCTATTTTAACAGATATTAAAGTTGTAAAAATAGATAGCCAAACAAAAGAAATAATAAAAGAAAAATTTACTTTTGGAATTTATGAAGATGAAGAATGTACAAAATTGATAAAAGAGTTAAAATCTAATAAGGAAGATGGTTTTGTTACTTTTGAAGATTTAAGATATGGAACATTTTATATAAAAGAACTAAAATCTCCAAATGGTTATGAACTATCAAATAGAATTGCAAAAGTAGAAATAAATGACAAAGGGGTTTTTGTTGATGATGTAGAAATTCAAAAAGATAATGAAGTATATAGTTTTGAATTTGAAAATCAAAAAATAGAAACACCAAAAACACGGAGATGAAAGAAATACAATACTATGGGTTAGCTTACTTGGAACATCTATTAGTTTATTAACAATTTTAGCAGTAGTTGAAATTGTAAAGAAAAGAAAAAATAAATAGATAAATTGTAAAGGTGGCTTTTATAAGGCCACCTTTAATTAAAGAAAGTAGGTGTAAAAATGGCAACTTATAGCATAAATCAAATGAAAAAAGAAATAAAGAAATTAGAAAAAATAAACATTGTAGGAGAAAAAGCAATTTTAAATATCAAAGTATTAGAACTTAACAAACTGAAAGAACAAGATAAAATAAGTATGAAAGATGTAGAAATAATATGGAAAATACAAGAAATGATACAAGATAAAAGTTGGTTTAAAATCCTATTTGAAACTTAATAACAAGGAGGTGCAAAATGGGAAAAATTGTTGAAACACGAGAACTTTATAAAGATACAATAAACGATATAACAAAAAGTGAAGATAACTGGTTATCATTTTTAAAAACTGCTTCTTGGAACTTTAAGTATAGTTTTAATGACCAAATTTTAATTTTTGCACAAAGACCAAATGCAACTGCTTGTGCAGAAATGGAAGAATGGAATGAGAAAGTTCATAGATGGGTTAATAAAGATGCAGATTATATATTTGTATTTTCAAAAGATGAAAATAGTAAATATCCATTTAGATTAGTTTTTGATGTAGCAGATACTCATAATTATAAAAATACACCATATAAGTTATGGAGCATAAAGCAAGAATACGAGAATGAAATTATAGACTCTTTAGAAGCAAAATTTGGAGATATAAGTGAAAATAGTAGTTTTGTAGATGCAATTATTACAACAGCAAATAATATGGTAATGGATAATATACAAGACTATATGTCATCAATATTAAAATATAAAACTGAAACTATGTTAGAAAGCTTATCTGATTCTGAAATACAATCATTAGTATATCAAACAACATTTGGTAGTGTAGCTTATATGATGCTTAATAGATGTGGCATTGATCCAGAAAAATATATTGCAAAAAGTGAATTTTCTTATATTAAAAAATTTGATAATAGCAATTTAACTGTTTTACTTGGAACTGCAATAAGTGATATAGCAGAAATTGGGTTAAGAGAAATTGCAAAGACAGTAATAAATTTGCAAAAAAATGAAAAAAATCAAAATCGCACATTTGTTAATAATGAAAAAGAGGAGTATTCTAATAGTAAAGAAAAAATCAAAGGAGGAATTGAAGATGATAGAACTAGAATACACGAAAGTAGGGGACTACAATATGCCCAACCTAACAATGAGACAAGAAAAATTACCAACAGGGAAATTCGCAACAATGAGGTTACACTATCTAAAGAAGAACAAGAAAGGCGAATATACGATACTACTAATGAACGAACAATTAGCGAAACATCTAACAGAAATACAAGAAACGGCAACGAAAATGGTAACACAGATAATAGAGAAAATGGCAAAACAAGATGGGATAACAGAAGAATTGAAAGCGAAAGACCAAATGACTTGGGTAAAAGCAATGAACAACTACAAACTAATAGCAGAAGAACAAGTAACGAGAGAGCTAATCTATATTTAGGTTATTATGATACTAACAACAATTC
>X128_Alpine_Marmot__coassemble_4_pt1 | contig 13755 bp, 15 predicted proteins | sample X128_Alpine_Marmot__metabat2_high_PE_001 | metagenome-assembled genome bin X128_Alpine_Marmot | reverse complement strand
GTTCATATACTACAAAAATCACAAGCGTAACTGCTTGTGATTTCGTGCGTTATTACGACAAAGTGTCAAAGATGGAAAGATAATGATAATTTCCGGGAGTTTGACAGCAAAGGCAAAAAAATAACTGTAAAAAATTGGCTATAAAATTTTTATACGTCAATTTTTATTTGTATATTTGTTTTTGGAAATAATAAAGAAAATATTAATACAGAAAACGTAAATGAAAATGAGTTAGTAATAAATAATGAAGTAAATGAACAGGAAAACGAAGTTGTAGAAAACGAAATATTAAATGAGGAAGAAAATACAAAGATAGAAGATGAAAAACAAAATATAGTAGAAAATACATCAAATACTGAAACTTTTAAAGAATCACCTGCTACTGCAGAAGAAAAGGCAATAAACATAGTTAAAGAAGATTGGAAACAATCAAATAATGTGAAAGTAACAGTAGAAGGTATGAATGAAAATGGAAAATATATAGTTGTAGTAAGAGATAGTAATACAACAGAAGCATTGGCTTTTTATACAGTAGATGTATCTAATAAAACTTTTACTAAACGAGAAATGAATTAAAAGGGGTAAAATATGAAAGAGTTAAAATTTGAAGAAGCAATGCAAGAATTAGAGGCAATTGCAAACGACTTAGAAAAAGGAGATTTAAGCCTAGAAGAATCAGTTACAAAATTTGAAGAAGGAATGAAATTATCAAAACAATGTAATGATATGATAGAAAAGGCTGAAAAGAAAATTACTATTTTACTACAAAAAGATGGAAAAATAGAAGAAGAGAAATTCGAAGTAGAAGAATAAAAAGGGGATAAATATGGAATTTTATACACAATTTAAGTACTTAATTATACCATTTTCAGTATGGTTTTTTATACAACTATTTAAAGTGATTTGGGATTTAGTTGTAACACATAAATTTAATTTTAAACGTATTCTAGGAGCAGGTGGAATGCCAAGTTCTCATTCTGCAGTTGTAACATCACTTGCAACTATGATAGGAAAAACACAAGGAATTAATTCACCAATATTTGCACTTTCTGTTATATTTGCATGTATTGTTATGTATGATGCAGCAGGAATAAGAAGAGCAGCAGGAAAGCAAGCTAAACTGCTAAATAAATTAGTAGAAACACCAGGTTTAAGTAATTTGCAAGTACAAGAAAAATTAGTAGAAGTATTAGGACACACACCAACACAAGTTTTTGTAGGAGCTATTATTGGTGTTATAGTAGGTTTTATATTAGGATAAACGCTAGGGAGGCCCCTTACCGTTCCAATTTGGAACTGCAGGGACATCCCTTTTTAAATACTTCTTTTTATTTTTCTATTGCTAAAAATAGAAAGATAAGGTATAGTATAGGTAAAATTAAATGAAGGTGAGAAAAATGGAAGATATAGAAATTGCAAGAAATACAAAATTAGAACTAATTACAAATATAGCAAAACAAAATGAAATAGAAGAAGAATATTTAGAACCTTATGGAAAATATAAGGCAAAAGTTTCTTTAGAAAAATTGCAAAAATTAGAAAGTAAAAAAGATGGAAAGCTAATATTAGTAACAGCCATCAACCCAACACCATTAGGTGAAGGAAAAACAACTATCTCTATAGGTTTAGCAGATGGCTTAAGAAAAATTGGTAAAAAAGCTATACTAGCATTAAGAGAACCATCATTAGGTCCAGTATTTGGAATAAAAGGAGGAGCAACAGGTGGAGGTTATTCACAAGTAGCTCCAATGGAAGATATAAATTTACATTTTACAGGAGATATACATGCTATAACATCAGCCAATAACTTACTTTCAGCTATAATTGATAACCATATATATCACGGAAATGAACTAAACATAGAAAAAGTAACATGGAAAAGATGTGTAGATTTAAATGATAGACAATTAAGAGTAGTTAATACTGGTTTATCAAATGAAAAAAATATAGTGCCAAGAGAAGATGGATTTGATATAACCGTTGCTTCAGAAGTAATGGCAATATTCTGCTTAGCTTCAAGTTTAGAAGATTTAAAAAGAAGACTAGGAAATATTATAATAGGATTTAACAAAGAAGGAAAGCCGGTAACTGCACATGATTTAAAAGCAGAAGGAGCAATGAGCGTACTACTTAAAGATGCATTTAACCCAAATTTAGTACAAACCCTAGAACATACACCAGCTTTAATCCACGGAGGACCATTTGCTAATATTGCCCATGGATGTAACAGTATTGTTGCTACTAAATTAGCACTAAAATTAGCAGATTATGTTGTAACAGAAGCTGGATTTGGAGCAGACTTAGGAGCAGAGAAATTTTTAGATATTAAAACAAGAAAATTAGAAAAAACTCCAGATGCAGTAGTAATAGTTGCTACAATAAAAGCATTAAAATATCATGGAGGTATTCCAAAAGAAGAACTTACAAATGAAAATGTGGAAAGCTTAAAAAGAGGAAGTAAAAACCTTCTAAAACATATAGAAAATCTAAAAGAAAAATTTGGACTAAATGTAATAGTTGCAATAAACAAATTTGACCAAGATACAGAAAATGAAATAAATGCATTAAAAGAAATACTAGAAGAAAAAAACGTTAACTTAAGTTTAGTAGAAAGCTGGGGAAAAGGCGGAGATGGTGCAACCGATTTAGCAGAAAAAATAGTAGAACTATGTAACAATGAAACAAGTGAATTTAACTATATATACTCATTAGAAAATAGCATAAAAGAAAAAATAGAAAAAGTAGCTTGCAACATTTATGGAGCAGAAACAGTAGAATACACAAAAGAAGCAGAAGAACAAATTGAAACAATTGAAAAATTAGGCTATAAAAACCTACCAATATGTATAGCAAAAACACAATACTCATTCTCAGATGATGCTAAGAATTTAGAATGTGAAGCACCATTTACAATACACGTAAAAGAAGTAAAACTAAAAGCAGGAGCAGAGTTTATAGTAGTATTAACAGGAAAAGTTATGACAATGCCAGGCCTTCCAAAAGTGCCATCTGCAGAGCAAATAGATATAGATGAAGAAGGAAATATTGTGGGAATATTTTAATATTATAAAAACGAGCATATCAAAGCAAAATATTGAATATAGATATAAAAGAGGCACTTTGTGAAAAATATGTGAATTTTGAAACAATAGTATTGACATTTAAATTAAAAAGGTATAAATTATTAGCAGTCTCAAATAAAGACTGCTAATTTAATATTAGGTTATAAAAAATAAGGAGGTAATGTAAAATGTTAAAACCATTAGCAGACAGAGTAGTAATTAAAATGTTAGAAAATGAGGAGACTACAAAAAGTGGAATCATATTAGCTGGGAGTAGCAAAGAAAAGCCACAATTTGCAGAGGTACTAGAAGTAGGACCAGGAACAGAAAAAGTAAAAATGGAAGTAAAAAAGAAAGATAAAGTAGTAGTTAGTAAATATGCTGGAACAGAAGTAAAATATGAAGGTGAAGATTTAATAATAGTAAATCAAAGTGATATACTAGCAATAGTAGAGTAGGATAGTGTCAAAAGGGACGGAGTTTTTTGACAATTTGAAGGAGGTAATTTTATTATGGCAAAGGAAATTAAATTTGGCGAAGATGCCAGAAAAAGTTTATTAAATGGAGTAAATCAATTAGCAGATACAGTAAAGGTTACATTAGGACCAAAAGGAAGAAATGTAGTTTTAGATAAGCAATTTGGTGCACCACTAATTACAAATGATGGTGTAACAATTGCAAAAGAAATAGAGCTTTCAGACCCATTTGAAAATATGGGAGCACAACTTGTAAAACAAGTTTCAACAAAAACAAATGATGTAGCAGGAGATGGTACAACAACAGCTACCGTATTAGCACAAAGTATGATTAAAGAGGGTGTTAAAAATGTAGCAGCAGGTGGAGACCCAATGGCAATAAAAAGAGGTATGGATAAAGCAGTAGATGTAGCAGTAGAAGAATTAAAGAAAATTAGTAGCACTGTTAATGGCAAAGAAGACATTGCAAGAGTAGCAAGTATTTCTGCTAATAATGAAGAAGTAGGAAAGCTAATTTCAGAAGCAATGGAAAAGGTATCAAAAGATGGTGTTATTACAATTGAAGAATCAAAAACTTCTAATACTGAATTAGATGTAGTAGAAGGAATGCAATTTGATAAAGGATATGTTTCACCATATATGGTAACAGATACAGAAAAAATGGAAGCTATTATGGATAATCCATATATATTAATTACTGATAAGAAAATTAGCAACATCCAAGAAATATTACCATTATTAGAAACATTAATGCAACAATCTGGAAAATTAGTAATTGTTTGTGACGATGTAGAAGCAGAAGCATTATCTACACTTGTTTTAAATAAACTAAGAGGAGTATTAAATGTAGTAGCAGTAAAGGCACCTGGCTATGGAGATAAAAGAAAAGCAATGTTACAAGACATGGCAGTTTTAACAGGAGGAGAAGTTATTACATCAGACTTAGGTTTAGAACTAAAAGATGTTACAATTGAACAATTAGGTAGAGCAAAACAAGTAAAAATTCAAAAAGAAAATACCATCATTGTAGATGGAGCAGGAGACAAACAACAAATTGCTGATAGAGTAGCACAAATTAGAGCACAAATAGCAGAAGAAAAGAGTGACTTTGAAAAGGAAAATTTACAAGAAAGATTAGCAAAAATAGCAGGTGGAGTAGCAGTTATTGGCGTAGGTGCTGCAACAGAAATAGAAATGAAAGACAAAAAACTAAGAATAGAAGATGCTTTATCTGCAACAAAAGCAGCCGTAGAAGAAGGAATAGTAGCAGGTGGAGGAACAGCATACTTAAATATCATAGAAGCAGTAGAAAAAGTAGTAAATAGCTTAAGTGAAGAAGAAAAAATTGGTGGAAAAATTATACTAAAAGCTTTAGAAGAACCAGCAAAACAAATTGCCATCAATGCAGGATTAGAACCAGCTGTTATTGTAGAAAAGGTAAAATCAAGTGAAAAAGGAATTGGATTCAATGCCGCAAATAATACCTATGTAGATATGAAAAAAGCAGGAATTGTAGATCCAACAAAAGTATCAAGAAGTGCACTTCAAAATGCAGCATCAATAGCATCAATGGTACTTACAACAGAAAGCATAGTAACAGAAAAGAAAGAAGAAAAATGTTCTTGCTCAGGTCATGATGCTCCAACAGGAATGGAAGGAATGTATTAATATATACAAGTAAAACTTAAACAACTTGACATAATTATCAAAACAATGTATAATATTGATATCGTTCGTAAATATATGAACAAAATATTTAATAGAAGCATTAATAAACAATTGTTATTAAGGAGGAAAGAAAAAATGAAAGTGATAGAAATTGATTTGGAAAAGTATCCGGTAAGTTTTCGGAAAGAGTTGGCTTTAATTTCTAAGGAAAGACATGTACTTCTGATATTGGCACATGATGAAGATCCTGAAGTAAGAAGTGGAGTAGCATCTAACTTAAATACAACTGAAGATGTATTTGAAATACTTTTAGAAGATGATTCGATTGAAGTAATTAAATCAGTTGCTGCAAATCCGAATGCAGGAGAAAGAATTCTTTTAAAGATTACAGAAAAACCGTATTTCGAATCAGAATTCGAATTACAATTAATTATAGCATTAAACTTAAATTCAACGGAAAAGGTATTAGAAAAAGTGGAAAATAGTCCAAAGGTTGAGGTACGTATTGCAGTAGCTAATCATCTGAATACAGGAAAAAAAAGTTTATCAAATCTTTCTAGAGATAGTGATCCAAATGTTAGAAAAGCGGCAGCTTCTAATTCTAATACAAGCAGAGAAGATAGAATTAGACTGAGAAAAGATCCGGATTGGAGAGTCCAAAAAGCTGTATGGAATAACAAAGCTAAAAAATAATGTTTTTTAGAGAAATTTTCTTTTTGAAAGTTTCTCTATTTTTTTAAATAAATTTATATTAACACATTTATTATAAAGCAGATATAATTATTTTAGATTAATGAAAATAATAATTGAAAGTTATGTAAAATTATGATATAATCTAAACATTCTAGTACATTTTTAGTTTTATATTTCTATTGAAATATAAAAAACAATTGCAAAAGTATATCATTTCGGAAGGAGATTAAGATTATAATTAATGAGAAAGAGCGGAAAAATACTATTAAACAGTTTAAACTTTTGCAATAGCAATATTATGTCTTAGTAAGACTAGTGTTATAAAAAAGGTTATTTTTATAAAAAAGGAGATGGCAGGATGGTAAACAACAAAATGAAAGAAGAATTAAAGCAATTAAAAAAACAAAGCACAGAAAACTACTTTAAAGAAGACAAGATAGTGATGCTTGATGAAAGTTTGATGCGGATTAAAAGCATAATGTTTTATTTATATGATTTAATCTTTTTTGGAAATAAAATAATTATTCCAAAAGAAATGCTAAAAAGAGTTGAAGCAAATAAAAAAAGATTAACATATAAAATATTATCAGATAATAGCAATTATTTATTAAAAGCTATGGAAAAAGATAAAGAATTAGGATATCAAAATTATCAAGTGGTAGATATCGGTAATAAAGGTAAAAAGTTTGAAGAAAGAGTGTATCAATATCTTAAGAACAATCCAAATGTTGTATATCTATTAGAGTCTCAAAAAACATATGACTATTTAAAACAAAAAGGTTTATCCGGCAGAGTTAAACTATTAAAAAGAGAAATGCGAATTATGAGTATATGCAAAAATAAGGCATCTTATTTTTCAACATTAGGATTTGTTGTACATGAAGATGGAAAAATGTATATCATAAAGCGTCCAGGTTCAACACTGATAAAAGTATATGATAAAGATGATAATGAAAAGATAGGAGAAAAAATTGAAGTAGAGGTAAAAGATACTGTCTTAGTTAGATCTACAAAAGATTTAAAATATTCCTTTAATATCTATGAAGTTATATCACGTCATACAAGGAACAGTGCAGTGAAAATCATTTGGACTGATATGATGAAAGGTCAAACAACTAATTTCTATATAAAAAAGTTAGATGAAAAATACCAAAAAATGATTGCAGATAATGCTATAGACAATTAACAAAAAAATAACCTTTGGTCGCTATTTAGAATTTTCTAAATAGCGATTTTTATATAATTTTAATAAAAAAACTTGTAATAAAAATAAAAATGTGTTAATATAATAAACAATGAATTTAATAAATCCTATAAAAAAGCAAAGTAAGTAAAGAACAAAATATAGTAAAAGAGAGAAAGGTTACAAAGCTGAAAGCCAATCCTATATTCTATTACTGAAATTTCACTTTTGAGGACTATTTTTGAAATAAGACGAAAGTTTAAGAGTAGAAAATAGCGCTTGCTAGCGTTAAAACTATAATGAGGTTAATTATTTAATTAATAAAATTAGGTGGTACCACGAAAGTAAAAGCAATTCGTCCTATAAATAGGATAGAATTGCTTTTTTTATAGAAAGGAAGATGAAAAATGAAAGAGCAAATTGAAAAAATCAAACAAAATGCTACAGAAGAAATTGAAAAAGTAAAAGATGCAAAAGAATTAAATGACATTAGAGTAAAATATTTAGGAAAAAAAGGAGAGCTAACAGCACTACTAAGAGGCATGGGAGCATTATCAGAAGAAGAACGACCAATTATTGGAAGCTTGGTAAATGTTGTTAGAGATGAATTAGAAAAACTAATTTCAGAAAAAGAAGAATTTTATAAACAAGAAGAACTAAATAAAAAATTAGAAACAGAAAAAATAGACATATCACTTCCAGCTACTAAAGTAAAAAGAGGAAGCAAGCACCCATTAAATAGAATCATAGAAGAAGTAGAAGACCTATTTGTATCAATGGGATATGACGTAGTAGATGGACCAGAACTAGAAACAGATGAATATTGTTTTGAAAGATTAAATCTTCCAAAAGGACATCCAGCAAGAGATATGCAAGATAGTTTCTATGTAACAACAGAATACTTATTAAGAACACAAACATCAGCAGTGCAAGCAAGAGTCATGATGGCAAATGAGGAAAAATCACCAATTAGAGTAATTTGCCCAGGAAAAGTATATAGAAGAGATGATGATGCAACACACTCACATCAATTCGCACAAGTAGAAGGATTAGTAATAGATAAAAACATTTCACTAGCAGACCTAAAAGGAACACTAGAAGTATTTATGAAAAAAATGTTAGGAGAAAACACACAGTTAAGATTTAGACCAAGTTACTTCCCATTTACAGAACCATCATATGAAGTAGATGTAACATGCTTTAAATGTCAAGGAAAAGGCTGCAACCTATGTAAGCAAACAGGATGGATAGAGTTACTTGGATCAGGAATGGTACATCCAAATGTACTAAAAATGAATGGCTATGACCCAGAAGTATACACAGGATTTGCCTTTGGAACAGGACTAGACCGTCTTGCTATGTTCAAATACGGAATAACAGATATTCGTTTACTTTACCAAAACGACGTAAGATTCCTAAACGAATTCGACAGAATGGACTAAGATGTCTCATTGGGGACGTTTCCTTATGGGTAATCTGTCCCTTTTGGTAATTTAATTAATTATGATATATAAATATATGTCCAAAAGGGACAGATTACCCATAAGGAAACGTCCCCAATGGAGCAAAAGGAGGAAGAAAGATGAAATTAAGTACAAATTTTGTAAAAGACTATGTGGATATAGATGTAGATTTAAAGACACTTGCTGAAGATATGACAAGTGTTGGTAATGAATATGATTCAGCAGAAAAATTAATAAATGCTACTAATTTAGTAGTAGGTGAAGTAATAGAATGTGAAATGCACCCAGATTCTGACCATTTACATGTTTGCAAAGTAGATGTAGGAACTGAAGTTCTTCAAATTGTTTGCGGTGCACCAAATGTAAGAAAAGGTTTAAAAGTAATTGTTGCTTTAGCTGGTGCAGAACTTCCAGGTGATTTTAAAATAAAAAAAGGAAATATTCGCCGGAGTTGAATCTAACGGAATGCTTTGTTCTATAGCAGAACTTGGTTTAGAAAGCAAATTTTTAAAGCCAGAAGATAAAGAAGGAATTCATGAATTACCTGAAACTGCTAAAGTTGGAGAAGACCCAATTAAATTAATGGAAATGGACGACTCAGTAATTGACTTTGAATTAACTGCAAACAGAGGAGATTTACTAAGCATTTTAGGTATGGCTCATGAAATTGCAGCAATTTACGATAAAAAAGTAAAAGATATCGATTTAAGTTATACACAAAATAATGAAGATATTAATAATAGTTTTAAAGTAGTAAGAAATACTGACAATTGCTCTATTTTCTTAGCAAAAAAAGTAGAAAATGTAACAATTAAAGAAAGTCCAACATTTATAAAAAATAGATTAATTGCATCTGGAATTAGACCAATTAATAATGTTGTAGATATTAGTAACTATGTTATGTTAGAAACAGGACAGCCACTTCACTACTATGATGCAGATACTTTATCAGGAATGTTAGAAGTAAGAATGGCAAACAAAAACGAAAAATTAACTACTTTAGATAATATAGAAAGAACTTTATCAGAAGAAGATATTGTCATTTCAGATGGCAAAAAAGCAATTGGTTTAGCTGGTGTAATGGGTGGTTTAGATACTGAAATCACTGAAAATACAAAAAATATTATCATAGAATCTGCAATTTTTGATAATGTTAAAATTAGAAAAACTTCAAAAAGCATTTTAAGAAGTGAAGCAAGCAGCCGTTTCGAAAAAGGTTTAGATCCAAATAGAACTTATATGGCAATAGAAAGATCTTGTCATCTTCTAGAAAAATATGCAGACGCTACAATAGTAGGAGGCTTAGTAAAAGAAGATTCTACATCATTAGAAGATACAAAAATAGATATTACATTTGAAAATATTAACTTAGTATTAGGAACTATTGTTCCAAAAGAGGCAGTTTTAGACGTATTTAAAAGATTAGGATTTACTTATGAAGTAAGAAACGAAACAATAAGTGTATCTGTTCCAAAAAGAAGAATAGATATTTCAATAAAAGAAGATTTAATTGAAGAAGTTGGCCGTATTTATGGAGTAAACAATATAGAAGGAAGACTTCCAAATTTACCAATAAAAGCTGGAAGCTTCGATAAGCAAACAAGAAACATTAGAAATAAAATGGTTGATTTAGGTCTAAACGAAACATTATCATACATCTTAGTAAATGATAAAGAAGCAAAGGATTTTACTAAAGATGATACTGAAATTATAAGACTATTAGACCCAATGACAGAAGAAAGAAACACATTAAGACATTCAATAAGTAGCTCATTATTCAAAATTTATGAATATAACAAAGCACGTAATAATAAAGATGTATCTATATTTGAAATAGGTAAAACTTTCTACAAAAACAATGAAGAATATGGGGAAGAAAATAGTATTGCATGCTTAATGGCAGGAGAATTCTATTTAGGAGTAGATAATGTAAAAACAGTAGACTTCTATGTAATAAAAGGAATAGCAGAAGAACTATTAGATTATTTAGGATATGGAAATAGATATAGTTTTGTTATAAATGATAGTATTCCAAATACTTTCCACCCAGGTCAAAGTGCAGCAATTTCTGTAAATAATGATACAGTAGGATTTATTGGAAGAGTGCACCCATTAAAGGCAAAAGAAGCGGTTTATGTAATGGAAATTAATTTAGATAAACTACTTAGCAAAAAAGTAGGAAAAATGAAATATAAAGAAATTTCAAAATTCCCAAGTATTAAGAAAGATTTGGCAGTAGTAGTAGACAAAAATGTAACAGCAGGAGAAATTGCAAGCTATATCAAAAAAGCAGCAGGTTCATTATTACTTGGAACTAAAGTATTTGATGTATACACTGGAACTGGACTTGAAGAAAACAAAAAAAGTATTGCTTATTCTTTAGAATTTGGAGCAAACGACAGAACTTTAACAGACGAAGAAATAAACCAAATTTTAGAAAAAATTATAGCAAACTTAGAAAAAAATGGTGCAAGTTTAAGAAAATAAACAAGTAACTAAAAATAAAATCTCTCATATTATATGTTATAGGAGGCATATACATATGGGAGATTTTATTTTTAATACTGTGCTTTGGACGCTTGCTTTATATGGCTTGTTTGAAATAATAAAAACAATACTTAATATTTATACATATACAAATTTAAAATCTGACGGAATTTATGTGATAGTAGCCGTCAAAAACCAAGAAAATAAGATAGAAGGATTTTTACGTTCATTTTTATTTAGAGTGATTTATGGAAAAGAAGAATATATTAAAAATATTATAGTAACAGATTTAGATTCAAAAGATGAAACGATTAACATTTTAAATAAACTACAAAAAGATTATGAATGTATTAAGGTAACGAACTGGAAAGAATGTAAAGAAGTAATTGAAAATATTAAAAATGTGTAAAAGAAAGGTTGTAAATACCTTTCTTTTTTGATAGAATAGAGCAAAAGAAAAAAGAGAAAAGAGGACGTTTTTTGGAAATTACAGGAGAAGTAAAAGACATTATTTATCAAAATGAAGTAAATAGTTATACAGTAGCAGAATTTGAAACAGAAGAAGGAGATATTACAATAGTAGGATATCTTCCTTTTATTAACGTTGGAGATACCTTAAAATTAATAGGAAAAATTGTAACACATCAAGATTATGGGGAGCAATTTAAAGTAGATACTTTTGAAAAGATGATGCCTAAAAGTTTATCTTCTTTAGAACGCTATTTAGCAAATGGTACAATTAAAGGAGTAGGCCCTGCAACTGCTAAAAAAATAGTAGATACCTTTGGAGAAGAAACTTTGCACGTACTAAAATTAGAGCCACATCGCCTAACACAAATAAAAGGAATAACAAATGAAAAAGCGGTTACAATTTCAGAAACTTTTTTAGAAAACTGGGAGCTATGGCAAATTGTTGGCTACCTAGAAAAGTTTGGAATTGGTGTTCAAAATGCTAAAAATGTATATAAAAAATTAGGTGCAAATGCTATAGAAGAAATTGAAGCAAATCCTTATATTTTAATAGATGTTGCAAACAATGTAGATTTTAAAAAAATAGATAAAATGGCAATGGAAATTGGTATTTCTTATAATTACGAAAAAAGAATAAAAAGTGGCATTAAATATGCTATAATGTGCGCTACTACAAATGGGCATTGCAGAGTACAAAAAGAAAATTTATTTACTTTTTGCAAAGAATTGTTAGGTGTAACTACAGAAGAATTAGAAGAAAATATGATTGAGTTAAAAGTGAAAAATCAAGTTGTAGAAGACGAAAATTGGATTTATTTAACTCCTTTTTATATAGCAGAGCAAAACATAGCAGAAAGAATTCAAATTCTGCAAACTTCTCATAATGTTAAAAAAATAGATAATATTCAAAAAGAACTAAAAAAAATAGAAAAACGGATCAGACATAGAATTATCAGAAAAACAAATACAGGCAATAGAAGCGATTAATGAAAATAATGTATGTATTATTACAGGAGGACCAGGTACTGGAAAAACTACAATTATAAAAACTGTTATCGATTTATACGAAAAACATGGAAAAAAAGTAGTACTTTGTGCACCAACAGGAAGAGCAGCAAAAAGAATGACAGAGACAACTGGAAAAGAAGCCAAAACTCTTCACCGTTTACTAGAAATAGGAAAGGTAGAAGAAGAGGATAAATATGAAAGCGTAAGCTATGAAGTAGAACCACTAGATGCAGATATTGTAATTGTAGATGAGATGTCAATGGTAGATGTTTTCTTAATGAATCATTTGGTAAAAGCATTATTTCAAGGTACTAAATTAGTACTAGTAGGAGATGTAGACCAGCTTCCATCTGTAGGACCTGGTAGTATTTTAAAAGACATGATTCATTCTGAAAAAATTGCTACTATTATACTAAATAAAATTTTTAGACAAGCTGCAAAAAGCAAAATTATTTTAAATTCTCATAGAGTAAATGAGGGAGAAAAATTTTTAAGCAAAGAAGATATAGAAAATGAAAAATTAAACGAAGACTTTTTCTATATTAATGAGACATCTCAAGAAAAAATGCTAATGCAAGTTATTTCTCTATGCAATGGAAGACTTAAAAATTATGGAGATTATGATTTCTTTAAAAATATACAAGTTATTACTCCAACTAAAAAGGGAATGCTTGGTACAAAAGAGTTAAATAAAACTTTGCAAAAATATTTAAATCCTGCAAATGAGAGTCTACTTGAAAAACAAGTAGGAGATGTTATTTATCGCGAGCAAGATAGAGTAATGCAAATTAAAAATAATTATGATATTTTTTGGGAGAGAACAAACCCTTCTTATGAAACAGGCACAGGTGTATTTAATGGAGAGTTAGGTACAATTGAAAAAATTAATGAAGAAGAAAAGATGCTTCAAATTCGATTTGATGATGAAAAAGTAGCATGGTATCAATATTCAGATTTAGACCAAATTGAACATTCCTATAGTGTTACAATTCATAAGGCACAACGGAAGTGAATTCGATGTAGTAATTATGTGTATTCCACCATCATCACCTATGCTTTTAACTAGAAATTTACTTTATACGGGGATGACCAGAGCAAAGCAAATGTTAATTATAATTGGAAATAGTAATGTAATTGATTTTATGATTTCAAATACGGATATTAAGAAGAGAAACACTGGATTAGAGGAGAAACTAAGAAAGTTGTTATAATGTTATTAGTTATGGTGTAAGTAAGTCATTTAC
>X128_Alpine_Marmot__coassemble_3_pt1 | contig 14203 bp, 19 predicted proteins | sample X128_Alpine_Marmot__metabat2_high_PE_001 | metagenome-assembled genome bin X128_Alpine_Marmot | reverse complement strand
ATTTAATATTTCATTTTCATTTATTTGTTCTTTCTCTTGTATTCTACCTTTTATAATTTCGTACAATTCTTCTAATTCGTCATTTTCTAATCCTTCTAATATATATAATTTAGATAAACGCTCTAACTGTCTACTTATGCTTTTTTCGTGAATACTTTTGGGAGATTTTATTCTTTTTCTTGGATTTTCTATTGATACATTAGGATTACATTCTAAAAAATAATTATAGATAGCCATACATAATTTATCTGTTATTTTATCATATTCTTCATTATTGGCTAATCCTAATTGTATTTCATCAGATAAGTCAATAGAACTTTTTTGTATTTTTAATGCTTGCTTAAATTTATTGTCCAATTTTATAAAATGCTCCTTTCTTTCTATTTTATTATAGTAACCTTTATTATTATATTAGGCATTTTTTAATTATATAACAATTATTGTAAAAAGTCTATATTTATCGCTTAATTTTATTTACATAATTTTCGACACGTTTCGTTATGTTGTAACAATTTTCTTATTTTTTTCATAGTATGTACTATATTAATCAAATAAGGAGGATTAAACTATGTATAATTGTAGATATAGAAATTGTTGCTGTCAAAAAAATTATGATAAAAAAATAATTGAAACAGCTTGCAATGACTGTGGTATTACGGCTGACTATTATACTTCTAAAAAAGATAATGATTGTGATTGTGGATATGAACAAGGCGAATCTGTATTTCCTCAAAACCCAACATTAGCACAAAGTTATGTTCCAATTCAAACAATGGATAAAACTTTTACTCCATGTATTGGCTTAAAAATGGGTACTATCTTTCCAGAACTTGTTAGTCCATATGCTCCATGCCAATCTGTTGAAGAAATTGCCTTCATTAAAGCAATGAATACTGTGAAAGAGGGGTGTAACAAATGTTAGATAATGAAAATAGAAATTGTAACTGTGGCTCTATGATGAATAATAATAGCAATATGATGGTAGAAAATAATGACTATCCAAATACAACAACTGCTTCTGCTGGTTTTGGAATGACTAACTGTAATTGTTGCTGCGAAAAAGGTATGGCTCCAAGAGTTCCAATGTATTCTTATGAGTTTACTAACATTGAGCCAGAAGAAGCTTGCCCTGAAAGAGAAATGACAAGAGAAGAAATGATAAAACAAATTCGTTGCTTAAAATTTGCCATTGTAGAACTTGCAGAATATTTAGATACACACGTAGATGATGAAAAAGCCCTTTGTCTTCATAGAGAATATGCTACTAAATTACGTGATTTAAAAGATAAATATCAAAAGGTTTATGGTCCTTTAACTATTAATTTTCCATGTAATAAATGGAGATGGATTGAAGAACCATGGCCTTGGGAAAGGGGGAATTTTTAATGTGGACTTATAATAAAGTATTACAATACCCAATTAATATTAAGTGTCCAAATCCAAAGCTTGCTAAATTTATTATTTCTCAATATGGTGGACCTGATGGTGAACTTGCCGCTTCTTTAAGATATTTATCTCAAAGATTTGGAATGCCAGACCAAAATGCTAAAGCTATTTTAAATGATATAGGTACTGAAGAATGAGTTCCACAAGGTTATCAATTAATATTAACACCAATTAAAATGTAGTAATAAAAGCATTAGCTACATCACTCGTAGAATAGTACTTTACAAACAATTTTACTAGTGCTATAATTGCAGTATAATAATTAAAATAAAGAAACAGATGACAAGAAAGGAATTTGAAAATGATAAAGAAAATATTGAAGAAAGAAGTAATAATAGCATTTATAATAGGAATAATATTAGCAAGTAGTATAGCAGTATATGCTTATAGTTATTTTGCAAGTGATATAAGTTATACTAGGCCAGGAACAGAAACAGCAATAAATGTAGAGCAAGCATTAAATGATTTGTATTCTAAAAGCAAAAAATTAACACTTATCGGTAATGTCTCTTTGGATTCAGTTCATTTTTCTGAAAATGATTATTTTAAAACATTTGATTTGACTTCTTTTTCTAATTATAGAGATATAACAACTGATGACATTTATATTGTTTGCAAAAGTTTAGCTCCTGCTAAAAATGATAAAACTTTGCCTAATTCATCTAATGGAGTATCAATATCTAAAGAATACAATTCATCAACAGGAGAATTAACAATTACATTACCTTTGGTAATATATAATCAAGTTGGAGTTTGGGTTGGGCTTGAAATCTATTTATATAAATAAAAAAATTGAAACTAGATAATGTGAATATATCTAGTTTCTTTTTTAATCATAATAGTCAGATTTTATATAAGCATAGTAAAATAATAGTAGGAGCACTTGAAACCAGTAGTGATGAAAAACTAATATTCCAAAGTTTAAAGAAAATTAGGTATAAATGTCAATGATTTTTGAAAATTTTAGGGTAGACATATAATTCAAAATTGGTAGGGTCTGAATCTTTTTTTATAGCTTTTTCTGTTTTTAGATATGTAACTTTAGCAAGAATGCTTTTTAGTAAAATATTTTTATCTTCTGCAGTTTCTAATTTATCATATAAATCAATCACACTTTCTAATTTAGGTATCATAATTTCTTTTTCGTTTTGCATTTCAACATTTTTTTGTAATAAAAGATTATATTTTTCTAATTTGTTTTCTAAATTTTGAATATTATCCTTTATAGATTTAGAACGATTTATAAATTCATCTTTACTATAAATACCATTTTCTAAAAAATCATAGATTTTATTAAGTTTAGCATTTTCTTTTTCTAATTCTTTTTTAGTAGCTGAAATAGATTGTTCTGTTATCTTGTTATTATCTGTACTTAAATTATCTTTTATCTCATAATTTACTTTGTAATTCTCAAGCCATATTTTTAAAGCTTCAATGATTTTATTCTCCACAATATAAAGTTTAGAACTTATATTATCACATTTTGAATTAGAACACATAAGAGTGGCAGGTTTGTCAGTTTTTGTATATGATCGCCTTTGCATAGGTTTACCACATTTTTCACAAAAGATTAATCCGACTAATGGGTTTTGAATTTGATTACTGTGTTTTACTTTTGGAGTATTTTGTTTTCTTTTTTCTTGAACTAAATCCCAAGTTTTATTATCAATAATAGCCTCATGTAATCCATCATAGATTAAGTAATCTTGATTACGAGGTCTACTAATTATAAGATGTCCATTTCTCGTTTTCTTTTTTTGTTTCCTTCTATTCCAAACAATTTTCCCAGTATATGTAGGATTAGAAAGGATATCTTTCATAGAAGAAATAGTCCATTCATTAGAAATTCTAGGTTTTAAATTCATATCATTTAATTGTTTTACAACTGAATTTATAGTGTTATTTTCAAAAGTATATAACCTAAATATTTCTTTAACAATAGATGCTTCTTCTTGATTGATAGATAAGGTATAACCTTTTGAATCTTTTAACTTTACTCTATCATAGCCAAACGGAGCAATATTTCCTACAAACTTGCCTTCAGAAACAGAAATTTCACGACCTCTTTGTAAACGCCTATTTATTGTTTTATATTCTCTTCTAGACATAAATAAGCCAAACTCAAAGTATTCTTCATCAAATTCATTATCTGGGTCATAAGTTTTAACAGGTGTAATAATTTTTGTATGAGAATATTTAAATGCTTTTGAAACTCTTCCTTGGTCAGCAGTATCACCACGAGCAAGTCTTTCTACTTCAACAACTAAAACACCACTCCATTTTTCATTTTCTACATCTTTAAGAAGCTTCTGCATTTCCTTTCTTTCGCTAATCGTTTCACCACTTACAACTTCTCTATAAATCTTGCCAATAGTTAAGTTTCGCTTTTGGGCTAAAGTAGTTAAGATTTTCTCGTGTCTTGCTAATGTTTCGCCTTCTCCATATTTTTCAGATTCTATATCTTCTCTTGATTTTCTTAAATATATTGCATATGTGCCATTTTGCACAATTCCTCCTTTCCTTGTAATTTGTCTTTAACTTGTAATTGATTATATCTGTAGTTGTGACAAATTACAACAAAGAAGGTTTTTTTTTCTTATTAAATTAATAATAACATTATCTATATATTCTTTTTGAGTAGCATTATTTTTTGTAATACAATCATCATAAAACTTTATCTTTGTATTTTCTAAAGTGTATTCTTCTAACATCATATAAATCGCCTCTTTAAAATTTATGAAAAAAACATAAAAAAAATACCCAAGACAGCTTGTCTTGAGAAAATTTTATACTTTCCTATACTATTATTATAAATGTTTATAGTATTAAAACAATGAAATGATTTTGAACTATTTTTGAAATATGCTATATTTCATATTCTTTAAATTTTTTATCTATTATTTTATGTTTTACGCAGGAAAGTGTTAATAGATAACACCTATAACACATAAAAAGTCAAGCTTTTTAGATTATTAATTCGTATTTTTTCTATTAAATTCTTAATAAATGTACCTACATGGAGATTTTATAGAAAATTGCAAAATTTCAATTGACAAAAGAACGAATGTTTGATAATATATAGTAAATAAGAAATGAGGTCGATATTATATGGATAACAAACTAATTGGAAATGAAAATAATATTGTATTTTATACTGATGAAGAAGATAATGTTAAAGTTGAAGTTATTTTACAAAATGAAAATGTCTGGCTTAATATAGATTCTTTGACTAAATTATTCAAAATAGATAGAACTGGAATTACAAGACATATAAATAATATTTATAAAGATGAAGAATTAGATGAAAACTCAACTTGTGCAAAAATTGCACAGGTTCAAAAAGAAGGAAACAGAAGTGTTTCAAGAAATGTTTCATATTATAATTTAGATATGATAATTTCAATTGGATTTAGAGTAAATTCAAAACCAGCTATAAAATTTAGAACATGGGCAAATAAGTTAATAAAAGAATACTTGATAAAAGGTTTTGCTTTAGATGATGATAGATTTTTAAAGGGTGGTAAAGTAAATGCACAATATTTTGATGAATTATTAGAAAGAATAAAAACAATTCGCACGAGTGAAAGGATGGCTTATCAAAAAATAACAGATTTATTTATAGCAACAGCAGTTGATTATAATCCTAATTCAGAAGAAGCATATACCTTTTTTAAAATTGTTCAAAATAAGTTGCATTATGCTATTTCTGGACATACAGCAGCAGAACTTATTTATAATAGAGTAGATTCAAATAAAGAACATATGGGACTTACGAATTGGAAAAATAGCCCAGATGGTTTAATATATAAATATGATGTGACAATAGCTAAAAATTATTTAAGTGAAGAAGAATTGAAAAAATTAAATGATTTAACCAATTTCTTCATAGTATTTGCTGAAGATGAAGCGAAAGAAAGACATATAATGACAATGCAAAATTGGATTGATGCAACAGATAACTTATTAAAATTTAGAAGAAAAAAGATATTAGAAAATGCAGGTTCCATATCACATAAAGAAGCAATAAAAAAAGCTGAAAACGAATATGAAAAATTCAAAGTAATACAAGATATGCAATATATTTCTAGTATGGATGAAATGTATCAAAGATATTTAAATGAAAATAATAATAAATAAAATTAACAAGTTCACTTAGTGTACTATCTCTTTAGTTCACTGAGTGAACATATTTAGTTTTATAGTATTTTACAATCAACAACACTAAATTTTTTTCGCCGACAAGTCGGCATATAATGGTTTGTAAGAGACAAATTTCTAACACAACCATTTAATTGACAACATTGTGGTACAGAAGAACTTGCTCACTTAGAAATGGTTGGAACTATAGTACACCAATTAACTGATGGTGTATGCCCAGAAGAAATAGAAAAAGCAGGATTAGGAGCATATTACACAGACCATGGGGTTGATGTATACCCACAATCAGCTGCAGGCACACCATTTACAGCTGCATATATTGCTTGTAAAGGTGATCCAATTGCTAACTTACAAGAAGATTTAGCAGCTGAGCAAAAAGCAAGAGCAACTTATGAAAAATTAATTGACCTTTGTAAAGATGACCCTGATGTGTTAGACCCACTTCGTTTCTTACGTCAAAGAGAGATTGTTCACTTCCAAAGATTTGGTGAAGCACTTCGTGGCGTACAAGACAAACTTGCAGAAAAGAAATTTTATATGGCTAATTGTTCTAAAAATATTTGTGATGATAACAACTGTGGTTGTTAATTTAAAATACAAAAACGTCTAACTTATAGTTAGACGTTTTTATATTTTGGTGCGGATGGTCAATTTGTTGTATTTTCAATAGTTTTATATGATTTTCTGCATATTCAATTTAACATATTTTTAATATTTTTATATGATACATTAATTTTAAAATTTATACAAGGTATTTTCAAAAATACTTGTATTGCATTATTTATTGCATTACTTTTTTATAAAAGGGAAATACACCATAGATAAAAGAATCAATTAAGTAAAGATGTTCTTAATTGATTTTTTATTTTTTTTCAATTACTATTGTTATTTTGTGTACTTCTGCTATTTTATATAATGTATCAATATAGTATCTACTTCTACCTGCTTCATAATCTTGTATTGTTCTTTCTGCTTTACCTATACTTTTACCAAACTCTTTTTGTGTTAATTCTGTCCATTCACGAATTATACGAATAACATCTTTAGGCTCGTAATCACTCAAACATATTCTCAATGATAATTTCCTCCATTTTTTACTATATTATTGACATTCTAGCAGTAAAAATGTATAATTTGAGAAAAACCACGTTGTCAACGTGTGAGCATATTTTTATAATAAAGTGGTTTATTCCTTTAGAAGTAAAAATTGTGAACGGAAGGAGATTTTAAAATGTCTATGTTATATGGAAATGGTAAAACATGGTTTGAAATGACACCAGAAGAACAAAAAATTTCCTTAATAGTAATGGGAATAATGGCTTTAGCATTAATTGTATATGGAATATATTACTTGTTTAAAAATAGAAAAGATAAAGAGTAATTTGTTGTTTTTTGTCGAATATTGTAATATAATAAAATTAGAAAAAATACACCACTATAAAATAGGTGTATTTGAGGGGGAAAAATAAATATGGAAGAAAAAAATGTTGTGTTTGAAGTAACAAAAGTAGGTATTGCTGTAAACTCTAAATGGAGTGTATTTGTTGATAATGAGTATATTGGAAAAATTGATTTTAAAAATAGTTTAACAAAGAAATTACCTAAAGGTAAACATTCAGTACAATACAAAGTGGGATTACAAAAAACTCAAGTTTTAGATATTAATGTTTCAAATGAAGATATAATTGTTGAATGTGTTTGGGACGGAACTGTAAGGAATTTTCATGTTGTAGGTGGAAATGATAATACTATTGTTTCAGATATAAAAACTATTGAAACACAAAATAGTACAGTTAATGAACAACCTAAATTAAATAATAAGGCAAATACAGAAAAAGCAAAAAAACCCAAAACCGCTCTTATTATTATATTAGTTATAATCATTGGTGCATTTGGTGGTATTGGTTTATCAAATATCTTTGATGGTACTTATAATACCAATACACAAAAAGGAACTTTGGATCAATATGCAGGTTTATGGGTTCATTATAGTCCAAACCCTACTGGAGCAGAAATGACTTTGACTATTGATGGGAAAGGTAACTTTACTGAAAAAACAACAGTTTCAGAGTACAATAGGACATTAGTTTATAATGGAACATACAAAATAGAAAATGATATTATTACTTTGTATGAAGATGGAAGTGTACATAGCCAATGGAAAATTATAAATAATAATTTGTTACGTAATGCAGATAGTCGAACATTAACAGAGTATAGGCGAAAGTAAAATAATAATTAAAAAAGCTGATAGAAAAAGCATTTACCTTAAATGGTAGGTGCTTTTTTATTTGCTTTTTCAAAAAAAGAATATTCCCTCTTTTCCCTCCTCTGATAACATTCAAAAAATCAAAATGTTATATTAGTTATAGGAAGTATGAAATGGATAGATTTGAAAAAGAAATAACATATTTTAATAGTTTAATATTTAATAATATTCAAAATGCTAAAACATATAAGAGTAAGAATAAACAATTTGAGATGGCTTTTTTTAATGTTAATATTCGTTTAGATGGCGAAGAAGTCAATTTATATAATCAAGAAAAAGAAGAGTTTTATACAATATTTAAAAAGGATGTAGAGAACTTTACTTTTGAAAATGACATTAATAAATATTTAGCATTATACTATATGGAAAAACTAACAGAATATGCGAATAACAGAATAACATTTGAAGAATATGCAGACCTACAAGAAGAAACTAAAACAATAGTAAAAGTCCTTTTACTCCAAAAAAAGAATATTACCGAACAATTAAAACTTCTTCGTAGCCATAGAAACATTCCAGAAGTGCAAGAGTACATTGCTAAGGTATGTAATGATGATGCTTGTACTAAATATGTAAGATATCTCATAGACAAATATTATTATAATAAAAAAGGACTTGTGAAACCTGAAAAAACTGGCTTGGAATGTTGGGGAAAAATTACATTGGTATAGAAAGGATGACTAAATTATGGAAGATATAACAAATATAACAGAATATGTAACGATAGATATAGAAACGACAGGCTTTAGTTTAGAAAATGACAATATTATTGAATTAGCTGTTTGTAAAGTTAAGAATAAAAAAATAGTTGATTGGTTTACAAGTTTTATTAACCCCAATAAGCCTATACATGAAGCCATAACGGAAGTAACAGGAATAACGAATGATATGCTAAAAGATGCAGATACAATTAATATAGTTTTGAATAAACTTGTAGATTTTATAGGCAATTTACCTATTGTCGTACACAATGCGGATTATGTTATGGAATTTATAAAAGCGAATACTAATATAAAGTTACAAAATGAAGTAATTGATACTTTAACATTGTGTAAGAAAAAATTACCAAAATTAAAGAATTATACAATAAAAAAGATATTAGAGTTTTTTGGAACTTCTGAAGTTGTATTAAATAGAACAATAGACTATGCACGATTTATTAGTAAAGTTTTTGAAGCAATGAAAGATTTCAAAATAGAAAATAAGGGTCAATAAAAAGCCTAGATATAATTTTATATGTCCGCTTCTTAAAAAACGGCTTAAGAACGATTATCTGGTCAATAAATATGGTTATGGTATGGAAAAGATAAAAAATATGGAAACAATATAAAGGGATAATCATAGATGCAATTTTTAAAAGTGGTTTAGCAGCGGTTATGAAATATTAAATATGGAAATGGTTTAGAATGAATAAAAATATAAATACGAAAGAAGATGAAAAAATATGCAAATTATAATTCATAGAGGAGTTAATCAAATTGGCGGTTGTGTAACAGAAATTAAAAGTAAGAAAGCAAAAATACTTATTGATGTTGGCTCTAACCTCCCTACTTGTGAAAGCAATGTGAAAGTTGATATAACCGAAATTAGTAAAAAATGTGATGCTGTTCTTATTACTCATTATCACGGCGACCATGTAGGCGAATATATGCAAGTTATGAAAGAAATTCCTATTTACATTGGAGAACAAGCAAAAGAGATTTTTACTATTTATCAAAAGAAAATGAAAGACACAAAAATTTCAGAAATCACACAAGAACATATTGACAGAACAGAAGCATTAAAAACATTTAAGCAAGGTGTATCTCTTAAAATTGGAGATATGAAAATAACCCCTATTCGTACAGACCATTCAGCCTTTGACAGTTATATGTTTTTGATAGAGGCTAACGGAAAAAGAATTTTACATACTGGAGATTTTCGTTTGCATGGTCCTATGGGAAAAGGTGTACCTAAAACACTTCGAAAAATAGGAAAAGTTGATGTTTTAATTTGTGAACATACAACACTTTCAAGACAGGATAAAACTGCTATGTCCGAATTTATGTTACAAGAAGAAGCAATTAATTTAATCAAGAACAATAAATATGTCTTTATATTGTGTGCTTCTACAAACATTGACAGGATAGCCTCTTTCTATCATGCCAACCGAAAAGCAGGAGAAAAACTATTTATATGTGATGACTACCAAAAGAAAATACTAGACTATGTAACAAAAAGCAGTTCAAAATATACAGCTTATTATAATTTGGAAGATGTTAAAAGTTTTGATGGTAGGTTTTATAATCAAATGAAAAATAAAGGTTTTTGTATGCTAGTACGCGACAATTACTTTTCTAAAAAGTTTGTTTATAACCCTAACTTTAAAGATAACATATTTATTTATTCTCAATGGTTAGGATATTTAGAGGGCGAAAAAGCCGAAGAAAGCCTTATTAGATTTGTTCCAAAAGACTACACATATTTACATACAAGCGGTCATGCAGATAGTAAAGGAATTACCAAAGTTTGTAATATTGTTAGACCTAAAACAATAGTTGCTATACATGGAGAAAACTCACACGATTTTGACAAGTTAAATTTACCATATACAATTAAGCACTTAAAAAATAAAGAAGCATACAACATATAAGTATTTATATGAATTGTGGAAGGAGATTAAAATATGGATCAACAAACAGCAGTTGAAAAATTAAAGGAACTTGAAAACGACATAAACCTAAAGGCTCAAGTAAGAGGTTTTAAAGTAGAGATAACAGATTACGGAGATAATACAGGAACAATAAAAGTATGGAATTTAAGCAAGAACTCAAATAGATTAAGTGAGTTTATAGGGATGATAACATTTATTGAAACTTTAGATATTGAAGGAATTGCAGATTTTCAAATAACTATTAAGAAAGACAATGAAATATTAGAACATGGTCTATTTTTAGATAAAATCACACAATGGTTATATAACCGCCTAAACAATGACAATATAGAATTTATGTATGAGTTTATTGGTGGAAAATACAACGGACAAACTATGACTAGAACAGAAATAGAAAGTATTTCAAATGGCACAACAGAAGATTTAACACATATTAGACAAGAAGGTGGAACTTGTCATAGGAAAGAATTAGATAATCAACCTCTAGTAAATGGTTATCTATCTCCTATGTTCTCACATATAGATTATGGAATTATTTATTTGCAATATGAAACACAAGATGTTTACAACATGATGTCAAATTAGTAAAGGAGATGTTAAATATGGCAGGAAGAATTGATTATGTAGAAAGACAGGAACGTAAAAAAGAAAAATATCAAGAATTAGCAGAAAAGTCAAGAGAAAAGAGCCAACAACACTATGAGCAATACCAAAAAATGAGTAATGCAATACCACTAGGACAACCAATACTTACAGACCATTATAGTGCAAATGCTACAAGACGAGGTTACGAAAAAATGCACAGTCAATTTGATAAATCAATAGAAGCAGACAATAAAGCTGAATACTACGATAATAAGGTTGAAGCCATAGAAAATAACAACAGTATTTCAAGTGATGACCCAAAAGCTATTGAAAAACTAGAAGCTAGAATTGAAGAACTAGAAAAAGCAAAAGTTGAAGTAAAAGCTAGACCTCATGAATGGTATGAGTTACCTTATCTTAATGCAGATATAAGGAGAGCAAAAGAAAGAATAAAAGAAATTCAAGAGTTGGAAGAACTACAATTTGAAGAGATTACCTTTACTGGTGGCAAAGCAATATTAAATAGAGATATAAACAGAATACAAATACTATTTGATGATAAACCTAGCGAAGAAGTTAGAAACATCTTAAAACATAGAGGCTTCAAATGGTCGAGATATGAACAAGCATGGCAAAGATTATACAACAAAAATACAATATATGCTACTAATAGGGCTATTGAAGAAATACAAAAGAATAGTTGTTTATAGGAGCAAATAACTATATCATTTAAAGTTTAAATAAAGAAAGGAGCAATATATATGGATACAGAGCAAGAGAGTATTATACTAAAACTCTATGAGCAGACAGAAAACGAAATGTCCAATAGTAACGACTATGCAGAACTACTATATAAATACAATATACTTAAAGAAAAATTCAACAAAGGAATACTACCGAAAGAACAAGAAGAACTAACAGAACTACTACAATATAAAACAGATATGGAAAGTATAGCTACAAGAGATTACTTTGTAGAAGGATTTAAGGTAGCAACAAGACTAATGGTAGAGGCAATATATAAGAAAGAAAACTAACATACAGAAACAATTACCAAAGACAAGATTTAAAATTATGTTAGTAATGACAACACTACAATATACCCTCATATATTGAACTAGAGAGGCTACGTAGCCTTTGTAGAGGACATATCTATTTTTACAAAATTTTTTTCGCCGTAGTATATAAAACAGCTTAAAATCGAGCCTAGCAAACGACAGATAGGATATAAGAGTTTTTTTAAGGCTAAATAATATCTGGCATAGTGGCATAGTGAAATTCCAATTTTGTAACTAGGCAGAATTATAGTAATAAAGAGAATTATAAATTGACTTTGTAAATTACAAAAAGCAGATTAGATGATTAGTTGAAATTATCTACTTTTTATTATATAATCATAACAACAATTAGTAATTTGTAGAGATGAGTAGGAGATATAATATGGGAAACAAAGAAGATTGGGAAGAATTAGAAAAGTGGGAAGAAAGTAGGAAACAAGAACAAAAGGAAAAATTTAGATTAGACTTTTCTGAAATACAGAAAAATAAAGAACACAAGGGCGTAAATACTGTGGTAAAAGGAATGAAAATAGCAGGAAAAACAATTAAAATCGGAGGTATTATTACTGCTATAATAGTTATTGCAATTGTTATTTTGATTTTTGACCTTATTATTTCTAACATTAATTCAAAAACAAATGTAAATCCAGAAAAGACAATAGAGAGTATGTATAATACAAAGATTGATTTAGTAAATAAAGATATAGATGAAAAAGAAAATGGCAGATATACTTTTAAAATGTCGGATAATAATGAAATTCAATTTACAGCGATAAGAAGATTTGGAAATTTAAGTGAAGATTATATGGATAATTGTCATAAATATTATTTTGATAAATGGGAAAATGAATTCAAAAGCAATTTTGTAGTAAATGAAAATAGAACGGGCGATATTTTGGAATATGACACATATATCAAAATAAATACTTATGAGGATTTAGATAAGGCAATGGAAAACATAAATGATTTTGTAAGTTACTGTGGAAAAAATTTCTCTGCTAGTTGGAGAATTTATCTAAAAAAAGGAGATTATATAATTTATCCTTATCAACAAGATGGAATAACTAAAGAAGAGGCTAGTAAGAATGCAAAAGAAATATTTAAAAATATTGTAAAATGAGTAAATTTGCAAAAAATAAGCAAATGTGTTATAATATAATTAGATTATTGTAAAAAAGCAAAATAAACGAAAGTTTATGACGCAAAGCCATAGGTCTAAAAGCAGTAATGCTTATGATTGCTAGGTTGCACTAAAGAGGAGGTAATATATATGGAAAAGAAAAAAATAATAAAAAATGTATTAAAAATAGCCTTAATAGTGATTGCTATCTTGCTTGTAGTTCTTATTATTCATACAATTAGAAATTATGTAATTGTTACAGATTTGCAAAATAAGATTGCAGAATACAATGGTAGCACAAATTATCATATAAAATCAGTCGCAACTGAAAATAATGGAACTATTGTAAAAATGGACTATTATAAAAAAGATGGTAAGCAAGTTGTTTTTATGGAACGAAAGGTAAATAATGAAATAACAAAAATATCAATGTATAATAATGGAGAAAGAACAGATACTTTTACAGAAACAAAAGATTCAAAAATTGCACAACTCAATAGTGGAACAATAATGTCTGTTGGTATTTATAATCATTTAGAAAATGATAGTAAGTGGCAAACAATTCTAGGATGTATAAGTGCAAAAATAAAATCAGTTGATTATAATGGAAAAGAATGCTATATTGTAAAACAATTTATGTCATCAACATCTTTAACTTCTGAAGGTGCAGAAACATATATAGATAAAGAAACAGGACTATTTGTAAAATCAACAGAAGCAGGTATAATAAATGAAAGAGAATATGAATTTAATACAGTAGATGATTCTATCTTTACAGAACCAGATATTAGTCAATATACATTAAAAGAAAATGAGTAGAGAAATATTAAGGAACAGGTATTTTATATCTGTTCCTTATCTAACACACAAATTACAAGTTATAGAGATGATGACTTTTAGAAGGAGTTTAAAAC
>X128_Alpine_Marmot__coassemble_1_pt1 | contig 17871 bp, 13 predicted proteins | sample X128_Alpine_Marmot__metabat2_high_PE_001 | metagenome-assembled genome bin X128_Alpine_Marmot | reverse complement strand
ACTCAAGAGAGTTTTTGAAAAAAATAGTATATAATATAAGGTCTGGAAGAAAATTTAAAAAATTTAATATTGATAAAAGTTTTTCTGATATATTAATAGGTAGAAGTAAAGACTCAAATGAAAGAGAAATTTTTCATCTTATTAGTAAAAGCCAAAATCAAGAAGACTTTGCAAATAATATAAAAAAATATTTAAAATCAAAAGAAAGAAGTACTTATGCAAGTGTATTACTAATAGGTAATGTTACTGGAAAATATGTCTTTAATGATTTTTATTATAAGTCTGTTAAAGGATTAAATATAGATGCTTTTTCAAAAGAGAATCAAGAATTATTACTGGAACTGAAATCACATTTTGCTGAATATATTATAAATAATAATAAACGTAAAAATACGTTTGCAGAAAGAATAGAAGTTGGAAAATCAAGTATGAAAGATTTATCACAAGATATAAATGAAGCCGAATTAGTTGAAGATTTTGAAAGAATTTTAAATGGAGATGAAACAAACGATAGTTATTCTAAACCCAAAATAATAGCAGAATATTTAATGAAGACAATTGGAATATATTCAAAAGATGATATAAAAAATAATTTTGACTTTATTTTATATGATATAAATAATTCTGATACTAATAGTTTAGATGACAGAAGAAAAAAATATTTACTGCATAGTAGTTTATCAAATAATCAGTTAAGAAAAATAGATGAGCTAAGTATTTTAAAACAAAGATTGCAAGGGATAAGTGGAAAAGAAGCTGAACAATTGTTATCAAGATTAAATGGAATAGAAAATGCTTTGGATGAAAATATCTCCGAGTTAGAAGACATTTATGGAGATTATGAGGTGTTATATAGACAAGACTTAATTGATAATTTGTATATGCCTAAAGAAAATGTTACAGTTATAGAAAATTATGAAGAATTAAGACCTCAATTAATTCATCAATTTATAAGAAATCCAGAAAAATTTAGAGATATGGAGATTGAAAAAATTAAAGAAAAAATTATTTCTGAAAGAACAAATGGAAATGATAGTGAAGAATTAACAGATGATGAACAAAAGAGATTGAACAAATTGATAAATCAAGTAGATGCAAATCTTGACCAATATAAAGTAAATTATACAACAGATGGAAGAGGAACATCATATACTGATTCTTTAGGATTTGATAGTTATCATTCAGATACAAGTAATCAAATATCTGCATCTGTATTTGAAGGAAAAGAATTTATTAATTCTTCAGCTGTTGGAATTATTGGAATAGGATTTAGTAAAGAAACATTAACATCAGAAGCAATTGCAATATCTTCAAATAGTTATAAAACAACTAATAAAGGACTTAATAATTTAGAATACGATGAAGAAAATGAATTTAAAGAAATGAGTTCACCTTTTTCAGAACTATTAAAGGCAAGAGGACAATCAGAAGTTGTTATGCACAGAAGGGGAATGGATTTTGATACTAAGGCAAGTTATATATTTGCAACAATAGATAGTTCTAATTCAAAACAAACTAATGAAATAATGAAACAAATAGAACAGATTAGAGAAAAAGAAGGTTTAAAAGTTGTAATATATGATGTATATAAAATTAGAGAATCTTTAGAACAAAGTAAACAAGAGCAACATAAAGATGAAGAAAAAGAATTGTAGATGCCAGTTGTAAATATCTACGCCAACGGCACCACTTTTTAAAAAAATAGCTTGAAATAGCTATTTACAGAGAATAAAATTCAATCATACACGCTTTGTACACGCTTTATTAAAATTTAAAAAGTAAAAGGCTTGTGTTTGAATGAAAAATAAAAAACAATTAGGAATTAAATTCTTAATCGCTTTTTTCTTTATTATAATAAGTAAAAAACAGCACTCTCTCGATTGAGAAAGTGCTGTCGTCCAATTTAACCAATGGACATTTGTTACCATTTGACTTTGGTATCGTCTCCGTCTTTTGGGCTGAACGTACGTTCAATCTCATATCCAAGAGATTTCAACCAACTCTCAGTGGCGTCAGAAACATAAATACCAAGCCAACAATCACTGTAGCCTTTTTCTACTGCTTCTGTGATTCTCTCTTCAGCTATCTGCATTTGCTTTTTGCCACGTTCAGTTTCTAATGCATCGATTTTTTTCCGTGCTTCATTTGCTGTAATCATATGATAACCTCCTAAAATCTCACTATGTGAGTTATTTATATTAATATTATACTATAATTTACATAAAAAAATCAAGCGTTTGCAGATCTTCTCCAAAAATGTTATTGTAGGTTTGTCAAACATATGTCACACTTTACTGGTATGACTTTGTTTGACAAACCTACACTTAAGATTCTAGATATGTAGATAATACACTTGAAAATAACCAATAGATATGATAAAATGTCTATATTAATTTCTTTTAATCCTGTTTTGCAGGTTAATATATAAGCATTTATTATAAAATAATTATTTTAAGGAGGAATAACTATGGAAGTAAGTAATAGACAAAAAATCGGAACTCATTTCAAGAAGGAAAATATTTTCTTGGCTACGATTTCTGGCAACACTGATGATACAAAGGAAATCTTAAAGTCTAAAGTAGATGTTAAGGTTTCAGATGGCATATTGGAATGTCTTGTAGATGCAGGTGCATTTTCTTCAGAACAGTATGACATCTTTTACAAAGACGATAGTGGATATACTCGTTTTGTTGAAGAAGGACTTGAAACCTTTGTTGGTGATAATTCTGATGGAAAAGGCATAATACGGAATATCATTTCCATTTGGGATTATTATTCCGAAGATCAGGTCATTGAAGTCATGATAAACAATGAATTTATGGCAATATGTACTTTGGACGATGAACCGTTAGAAAGATATAATCAGGATTTTAATATATCTTAACCTTTATCCTTCCTTATACACAAATCAGATGTGAAAAGCTTTCGCTTTTCACATCTGATTTTATAGTGCTTTTAAAATATAATTTTTTTTATTAGTTTTATTGCAATTTATTATAAATACGATATACTTTAATAAATTGATTGATATTCGTATCAATCGCCCAAGAGAGCCAAAAAAGTTGTAGATAACTACGCCAACGGCATCAGATAAAAGACTCTATAAGTATGAATAATACATAATAGAGTTTTTTATTAAACTTTAATAAAAAACAACATTTTAGAAAGTGATGTGAATAATTGTGCCAATTATAATTTCAAATAAACAACCTGTTAAGGAAAAGCTAGAAGAAGAAAATATTTTTGTTATGTCAGAAAAAAGAGCAAATACTCAAGATATTAGGCCTCTTAAAATTGCTATCTTAAATCTAATGCCTGAAAAACAAAAAACAGAATTAGATTTCTATAGATTATTATCAAATACTCCTTTACAATTAGAAATAACTCTTTTAAGAACAAAAACTCATAAATCAAAAAATGAATCTCACGAATATTTACAAAAATACTATAAAACAATTGATGATATTGTAGAAGAAAAGTTCGATGGTATGATTATAACAGGAGCACCTGTTGAACATTTAAAATTTGAAAAAGTGGACTATTTTAAAGAATTTTGTCAAATTGAAGAATGGTCAAAAAAGCATGTAACTTCTGTAATTAACATTTGTTGGGCATCGCAAGCAGCTTTATATTATTTTTATGGTATTAATAAAAGTAGCTTAAATGAAAAATGTTTTGGAGTATACTCGCACAAAATAATTCATAAAAAAGAACCTTTATTTAGAGGTTTTGATGATACATTCTTTGCACCTCACTCAAGACATACAAAGATTAATGAAGAAGAATTGAAAGAAAATAATAATCTAGAAATTCTTGCGTATTCTAAAGAAGCTGGAGCAACAATAATTGCTTCAAAAGATAGAAAACAATTTTTTATTACATGTCATTTGGAATATGAACGAATGAATCTAGATTTAGAATTTAAAAGAGATAAAAGTAAAAATTTAGATATAAAAATGCCAGAAAATTATTATCCAGATAATAATGTAAAAAATTTACCAAATTTAAATTGGAGAATGGCAAGTCAATTATTATATTCAAATTGGATAAATTACTATGTATATCAAGAATCACCATATTTAATCTCATCAATAGGAGAATAATATTATTATGAAAGATATAGAAAGATATAGACATTTAAATGAATATTTAAAAGAAAAGTTTGGAGAGAGAACTCTTAAAATTTGTATAGATGGTGGTTTTACTTGTCCTAATAGAGATGGTTCTTTAGGATATGGTGGTTGTATTTACTGTAGTGAGCAAGGCTCTGGTGAACTTATAAATTCAATCGCAAATATTACAGAGCAAGTAAAGCACTATTTTACTACTTATCGTGCACAAAGAGCTAATAAATTTATAGTTTACTTTCAAAGTTTTACAAATACATATGATACTATAGAAAATTTAAAAGCTAAATATGACTCTGCTTTAATTGATGATAGAATTGTTGGCTTATCTATAGGTACAAGACCAGATTGTATTACCGAAGATATTGCAAAACTTCTAAAAAGTTATACAGATAAATACTATGTTTGTGTAGAACTAGGTTTGCAAACTAGTAATGATGATATCGGAAAAATGATAAATAGATGTTATACTTCTAAGCAATTCACACAAGCAGTAGAAATTTTAAATAAATATGACATAGATGTAGTTGCTCACATTATGGTTGGTCTTCCAAATGAAACAAAAGAGGATATCAAAAATACAGTTAATTTTATTAACTCTCATAAACTACAAGGAGTTAAAATTCATTCTACTTATGTTGTTGAAAATACTCTCCTTGCTGACATGTATAGGAAAGGTACATATCAATGTTTAGATTTAGACGATTACATTGAAACTTTGATAGATATTATGACCCATTTAAATCCTAATTTCGTGATTCATAGAATTTCCGGAGATGCACCAAAAGATATATTAGTTGCACCTTATTGGAACAAGCACAAAATGTGGATTTTACATGGATTCGAAAAAAGATTTAGAGCACGTGATTTATGGCAAGGAAAATTTTATAATAAAAGCTAATATTGTTGAAATATTAGCTTTTATTTGACTATTTTTATTTATTAATATATAATTATAAAAAAGTTAAAGGAGGTATACGCAATGATTATTGATTTACCAAAACACAATTCTTCAGAACCATATATTATTAGCGAACATATGAAAATTGAAGATGGAATTTTAAAATTAAAATTTCCATATTCTCTGCGGAATGCAATGTATATTATAACTTACGAAATCAAAGGAAAACACAAATGTTTTTACTGTAAGAATGAAATTTCAAACAATAAAGTAACTTTAGATCATATTTTTCCTCAAGATTTTGGTGGACCTACCATTCCTAACAATTTAGAACCATGTTGTGCAACTTGTAATCAACAAAAATCAAATATGACAAAACAGCAATACAAAAAGTTTCTTTCACTCTCACGAGCTGACCAAAAGCATTATTTAAAAGATTTGCAATGTGTTTTTGAATTTATTCATAAATGGTATGGCTTTTCTCTTCCAGAGGATTGGGTTGTAGAAAAGGAAATTGATAACATTATTGTAAATATTTCATTGCTTGACAACTACAAAGGACCCAAATATGATAAAGTAAAAGAATTTTACAAAAAATACAAACAATTCCAGAGACCTTTAGTTGTTGATAGAAAAAACTTTTTATTAGATGGTTTTACAACTTTAATGTATGCAAAAAACCATAACATACAAAAAGTTCCTGTAATTGTTTTAGAAAATGTTGAAATGACTTTTTAAATCCAGAATAACCTTACAATTTTATTTTTGTAAGGTTATTTTTATATTGTTTAATTATTGTTTAAGTTTTCTACAATAGGGTCTATAATATTATACTTCCTTTCATAATCTTTTGTATCCCCATATGCCCTATATACTTCTGATTTATTCTTCAAAAGAAAATAACCTAAACTATTATAGACGGGCAATTTTAGTTTAATGGGTTCTATCACAGAAGAACAAAGTGAACTTCGTTCACTCTTTTAATATATATTATATTAAAAATAGAATTTTCCTACAATACAAAAAAAGAACAAGGCTAAACCTTGTTCTCCTATGAATTCATATTATATATTGAAATCATTCTTATTTTTTATTTACTAAATCTTTTAAAGCTTTTCCTGCTTTGAATACTGGAGCTTTAGAAGCTGGTATTTTGATTTCTTCTTTAGTTTGTGGATTTCTTCCTTTTCTAGCTGCTCTTTTTCTTACTTCGAAAGAACCAAATCCAACAAGTTGAACTTTGTCTCCTTTTACTAAAGATTCTGTAACAACATCAACGAAAGCGTTTAATGATGCTTCAGCGTTCTTTTTTGTGTCTCCTGTTTTAGCTGCAATAGCTGCGATTAAATCAGATTTGTTCATTTAAATTACCTCCTATAAGATCATATGTAGATTATTTTTTTATCTACTATTAACATTATTCGCCATTTTTTTTTAAAATCCTTCTTTTTTTTTATTTTTTCTTCTTTCAAACCTTTACGGCTGTAAGTTTTTTCAAATCTATATTTTTGAAAGTGGCTATTTTACTGCATTTTCGCTTTCTTTGTAAATTCCAAATTTCTCTAAAATTTTATATAATTTTTGTCCGTATGGAATCATAAAAATCTCTTCTCTTGTGAAAATTCTTAATACAACTACAGAAATAGCATATATAACAATGGCGATTAATATTGCGATTATTGTTGCCAATTTTTCTGCAATTATACTACCTAACAATAAATATACAGCATAAGAGCAAATTCCCATAGCTACTGTTGCTAAAAATGGTTTTGCTACAAATTTTGAAAATGTTAAATCTAATTTCATATTTGCTCTTAATATATTAAATCCTATAAAAAATGCGACCGCGTGGCATACAACCGTTGCAAAAGCTGCGCCTGCTGCTCCAATTGCTGGAATTGGAACTAATACTAAGTTTAAAATAAATTTTAACGCTACGCCTATTAATAATGCTATAGCTGGTGTCATTATTTTTCCTAACCCTTGCAATGCTCCATTTACTGTTTGTTCTAAAACAGTAAATATAATTGCTAAAGAGCTAACTTGGAAAATAAATGCTCCCTCTGGTGCATTTGGAAATAATAAATCTAAAATAGGCTGTGCAAATATAATCATTCCTACCATACAAGGAAGTCCTATTAACATTGTTACAAGTAATGAAAAAGATACTCTTTTTCTTGCTGTTTTCGTATCTCCTTTTGTTTTAGCTGTAGTAATTGCAGGTACTAGAGCAGTAGCAAATGCAATGTTAAAAGATAATGGAAGTGATGTTAAAGTATCCACCTTTCCACTTAAAATACCATATTGTTTTAATGCATCCCCTTCTGATAAGAAAGTCTGAAGTCCCCTTTTCACAGTTGTTGAATCTATATTTCTATTAATTGATGTTAAAATAGAACTTAATGACATTGGAACAGACACTGATAAAATGCTTTTTACCGTTTTCCAAATACTTTTTGTTTCATAATTTTTAGATGAAACTATTTCTTTTGATAAATCTTCTCTTCTCATTTTATAGAATATATATAAGTAGAAAAAGCTTCCAACTGTTGCAAGTGTAGTCGCCAAATTAGCTCCTGCAGCCATTAAATTGGTATTAATACCAGAGCAAATTGCTACAATTTCTACTACTAAAACTGTAAATATTGTTTTAAATAATTGCTCAATAGTTTGAGAATTTGCAGTTGCCTTCATATTTTCTCTACCATTAAAGTAACCTCTAAATACACAAATAATTGCAACAAAGAAAATTGCAGGTGATAAAGCTACTAATGTAAGCTCTGCCTCAGGTATTGCAAGCCATACATTTGCAATATAGTGTGCTCCAAAAAATAGAAGTAATGTACCTATTAAACCAACTACAGCAAAAGTACCAAAAGCTATTTTAAATACTCTATGTGCTCCCCTATAATCTCCTTTTGCTGTATGCTGTGATACTAATCTTGCTACGGCATTTGGCACACCTGTAGAAGAGATTGTTAAAAGTAATGCATAAATAGAAAAACCTGCACTATATATAGCATTTCCTTCGTCTCCAAAACCTTCTCTATTTGTTAAATACCATTTATATACTAATCCAAGAAGTTTTATTAGCACTTGTGAAAACATAAGTGCCATAACCCCTTGCATAAAACTTTCTCCTTTTAATTTTTTTCCTTCTTTTTTGTTAAATCCTAGCATTTTTCTTTCCTTATATTTATATTTAGATTTTAGGTAATCTATAACCTTATTACAAATTATATTCATAAACTAAATAATATTCAAGTATTTTTTCGAAATTTTAGGGATGTGTGTTAAAATTTCTTTTTTCTTAACAAATTTCCCTAAAGTACTTGAATTTTTCACCATTTTGTAAGATAATATATATGGATTATTTTAATTTTTGAAAGTGGTGAAATTTTTGAAGTATTTAGATAAATTTTTAAAGTTTCTTAAAACTGATCGAAATACATTCGTTACATATATATTAACTCTTCTTTCTATTTATTTTATGGTAGATAGAATTGTTGAAGTTTTATTAATGATATTTACAGGAGTAAGTATCTCTTATTGGGGACCATTCATGTATACATTTGCTTTAGCATGTCCTGTATTTGCATTCTTGTTTGGATTTGCTTCAAAATTTGCAAGTTCTAATAAAATGAAATCAACTCTTTTTAACTTATATGTAATTTGTTTATATACAATTACTATATCAATGATAATACAATGGTTAAATGCTATAATATGGCTTGGTTTATTATCTCTTCCAGGTTATACTACACTTGCTACTGAGTTTTCAGAATTATTTAGACCAGCATTATCTGCAATAGCTATATATTTACCTTTAACGACAGTTCCTGCTGTATTTAACTTTTTATACAAAAAAGTTTATGATACACGTTTGTTACAAGAATCAATTTGGGATTATGGTGGAATTAAACTAACTAATGTAAATACAGGCAGAGGTGCCTACTCATGTGAAATATTTATTTGTATGAATAAGGAAACAGGAGCTAAAGAAATTATTCCAGAGCAAAGCAGATTTAATCAATTTTTAGTTGTTGGTCCATCAGGAACAGGAAAAACATCTCTTGTATTTGAACCAATGGTTGCAAGAGATATTGAAAAGAAATATTTCTTCCATAGTACAGCAAAAGAAATGGGATACACTGCTCTAAAAACAGGAATTGCAACTTTAAATTGTCCTTATACTAACGATTATATCAACGCACATTTCAATTTAAATATGTTAACACCTATTCAAGGAAAAGAAAACTTATATAAAACATATATGAAAAATATGATTTTAGGAGAATCAAATGGAAAGTATGTATATAAAGATTTAGGACTTACATCTATTTCTCCAGATTACGAATCAATATCTCATATGATGGAAGTTGCAGAGAACTTTAATGTACCTTATCACATTGTAGATCCAAATGATAGAAACTCTATTGGATTAAATCCATTTGTGTATGATAACCCATTAAAGGCTGCTGGAGTATTTAGTTATGTATTAAAAGCAATGTATCAAGGAACTTTAGATAATATAGATAAAGTTAATTTAGAAAATAACGCTATAGAAGCACTTGAAAATACATGTACTTTGCTTAAAGCAAGTTACCCTATCATATATAAAGACCGTGATTATTTACCAACATTAGAGGATGTATTAAAGCTATTTAGAAACATGGATGCAGTTGAAGATATGTGTAACAAATTACAAGCAGTACCTGAAATAGCAGAAGAATATACAATGACTCTGCAATATTTTAAAAAGCATTTTTATGAAGGCTCACCAAGAAGACTAGAAACTGAAAAAGCACTCCAATATGCTTCTTCAATATTTGAAAAGTTACTTCGCTATCCAGGAGTAAAGACCATTATTTGTAATAGAAATAATAATATAAACTATGAAAACGTACTTGCAAACGGAGAAGTTGTTTTCCTATGTACAAGAAGAGGAGACTTAGGAGCAAGTGTTCATAAAACTTTTGGACTATTCTTTATATTATTAATGCAAAACGCAGTACTAAGAAGACCTGGAAATGAAAATACAAGAATACCTCATTTCTTATATATTGATGAATTCCCTGAATTCATTTCAAAACAAACAGAACCAATTTTTACTTTATATAGAAAATACAAAGTAGGAACTACTATTTCTTCACAAACACTTGCACAACTTGGAGACGTAAATGCTAAATATAGACAAACAATAGTATCAAATTGTATTAATAAACTTGTATTTGGTAATAACTCAATTGAAGAAAATGAATGGTGGTCAAAAGAAATGGGAAATATTCGTCATTGGAAATTTACTAATAGCTATGATACAGCCAAAGGAGAATATGACCCAAAACTATCTAATATCGCATGGGATTGGAAACCTAAATTTGCACCTGATAAAGTAAGATCTACTGGTTTTAAATCTTGTTTATTTAAATATAAAACTAATACAGGTGTAATTCAAGTAGTAGATGGTAAAATGGACTTCATGGATGCACAATATAAAGAGCCACATGTAGATAAAAAATACGATTTCGAAAAATTTACAAATGGCATTGCAGAAGACCCAGAACCAAAAAAGAAAAAATCAAAAAGCTGGAAATCAGAAACTGAATTTAAAGAAGACTCAAATGGAGATATAGATCCAATTCAAATGAACGACAGTGACACAAAATTCTTATTTGACAACGAAGATGCTGTTGTATTTGATTTAAAAAAAGGAAATCCTAATGGATAAAAAATAGAAAACAAAAATAGAACCTGTAATTTAAAATACAGGTTCTATTTTTGATTTTTAAATTCCTAATAATTTAACTTCTACATCTTCCATCTTGTATTTCTTAGTTTCTGCGTCTTGTTTAAATTCTACTAATGTTTTTGCTAAAGTTTCTTCGTTTTGTCTTAAATCTGTTGAGAAGTATAATTTTAATTGTTTGATTTCTACTTGATTTACTATTATTGTTTTAAAAGTTTCTGCCATGTGTTTTTCATCTTCGCAGATAAAAATTAATTGTGGCATTGATGAGAAGCCTGAATCTCCTGGTACAAAGTTATCATAAAAATCTTGATACATTCTCATTTTATCAACTAATTTTTTCTCCCAATCATCTTCTCTTCTTACAACTTCAAAAACAAATTGAAGTGCTTTTCCGTTTTTTGTTAGTTTAACACTGCCACCAGTTGCTTTAAATACTTTTCCTGCCATTTTTGCATTAATTGCTGGCTTTGGAACATAAGATTCAAACGCTTTTACTTTTCTTAAATAAGCAATAATCGTTTGGTTTCCTGCTAATCTTTTTTTAATCATAGGAACTGGTTTTGTATTATCTGTTGGTTGCCATTTACAATCTATACCTCTAGAATTTAATAAATATTTTCCCATTTTTTCTAAGCAGTAAATACGATAAATTCCTTTTCCCTCTTCTGAACTAAAATAATATCTTGTTAATATTTTAGATTTTACTAATTGTTCTAATTTATTATTTAATTTATCTTGAGATTTTGCATCAATTCCTTTCCATTGTAACAATTGGAAAATTTGTCTTGATGTCATAAATTCAAATTCATTAACTAATTCCATAATAGCAAAATGAATATCGCTAATATGTCCTATATTTATCTTGTGTATAATCTGGTTCATTGATACATAACCATCTTTTCCATCAAAGGTTTTAATTTCACCTTCTCTTATGGCAAATGGTGATACTTGCGCTTTAATTTCGTTATCTTCTACCATAATATTTCCTCCTCTTTTAAGATACTTATCTTAAATAATAATTAATTTTACCTTTTTCCTATCAGGTATAATTCTTTTAATATAGACATTCACATTTTGTCCATATTCTATGCCTTCTTTATATTCGGCAAGACCTACTAGATTAGGAGTAAGCTCTACAAAGATTCCATTTTTTGATTTCTCCGTTTCTCTTGCAATTCCTACTACTGTAGAACCCTCTTCAAAGTTCTTTACATTTTCATCCCATGAACCTAATAGTTCTTTATAAGATAAGAGAATTTTTTTATTTTCCCTATCTATTGATTTTACCATAAATTTTGCTTTTTGTCCAATTTTTAATCTTTCAGACGGAGATTTTATTCTAGCAACTGACATATCTTCAATATGAACTAACCCTGATAATTCATTTTTCATTTTAACAAATGCACCATATGGTTTAATTCCAGTTACTATTCCTTCTACAATTTGTCCTTCTTCTAATTTCTCTATTGCTCTTGTTTTCTTTTCCAAAGTATGAATATCTTCTAAGTTAATACCATCTACTTTAATTTTGTATTCCACTTTTTTTCTCCTTCATCTTTTGTTTTTTTTATTATATAAATAATTCATTTTTTTGTAAATAGTTTTTATTTCATTAACATTTCTACTTCATTTTTTGTTAGATATCTCCAATTACCTATTTTTAAATCTTTTACATCTATATTTCCTATTTTAGAACGATGAAGAGCAACTACTTTTTTTCCTATTGCTTCACACATTTTTCTAACTTGTCTATTCTTTCCCTCATGAATTACAATTTCCAAACGTGAAATATTTTTGTCTTCGTCAATTTTTAAAATACGTACTTTAGCAGGCTTTGTTCGATATTCCTCATCAATTGTAACACCTTGTCTTAATTTCTCTACATCTTCATTTGTAACCTTTCCCCTTAAAGTAACAGTATATGTTTTTTCTACTTCATGTTTTGGATGTGTTACATGAAAAATAAAATCTCCATCATTAGTCAAAATTAAAGCTCCTGAAGTATACATATCAAGTCTTCCAACAGGCAGTAAATTATCTCCTGCATTTTTTACTAAATCAACTACTGTATTACGATTAAACTGATCTTTTACAGTTGTAACATAATCAATTGGTTTATTTAGTAAAACATAAACCTTTTTATTTTGAGTTTTTACTTCTTTGCCCTCAAATTCAACTTTATCTCTATTAATATTTACCTTCGTTCCAAGCTCAGTAACAACTATTCCATTTACTTTAACTTTTCCTTGCAAAATATATTCTTCTGCCTTCCTTCTAGAAGCAACACCATTATTTGCTAAATATTTCTGCAAACGCTCTTCTTCCATAGTTTCTCCTTTTGGAAATTTTAGGGACGTGTCTTAAAATTTCCTAAATGTGAATAACTTTATATCATTGTGGATACGTTTTCCACAGAATGGAAATTTTAAGACACGTCCCTAAAATTTCCGTATGATATCTTTAAAATATTGAGGTAAGTCAGCCTCTAAAGTCATATGTTTTTCAGTAACAGGATGCTTAAACTCAAGCTTTTTAGCATGCAAACACTGTCCAATAACACCAAATTCATTCTTTCCATTAGAATACACCATATCTCCCACAACAGGATGTCCAATTTCTGCCATATGAACCCTAATTTGATGAGTTCTACCCGTATCTATTTTAACCTCTAGTAATGTATAGCTTGCTTTAGAAGTTGTATACCTATTTAATACTTTAAAATGAGTAATAGCTTCTTTTCCTTTTTTAGTTACAGCCATTTTCTTTCTATCTTTAGTACTTCTACCAATAGGCATATTAATAGTGGCTTCATTCTCTGCAATGATTCCTCTTACTAGCGCAATATATGTCTTTTTAACTTTTCTATCCTTAATTTGCTCACTCATAGCAATATGGGCTTTATCATTCTTAGCAATAATTAACAAACCAGATGTATCTTTATCTAACCTATGAACAATACCAGGTCTAAGTTCACCACCTATACCAGATAAACTATCTTTGCAATGAGCCATAATAGCATTTACCAACGTACCATCTGGATTTCCATTTGCAGGGTGAACAACCAACCCCTTCTGTTTATTTACAACTAAAATATCACTATCTTCATATACAATATCAAGTGGAATTTCTTGAGCCTCAATTTTTACTTCTTTAGGCTTTTCAATGTCAATTTTAATTTCATCACCTATTTTTACTTTAAAAGACGCCTTCTCAAGCTTTCCATTTACGGTTATTTTATTATCATCTAATAACTTTTGAATCATACTTCTAGATAAATCTGAATCTTGTCTTGCAATATAGGCATCAAGTCTCATTTTATCTTCTAATGCTTCTACTACTAACTTCTTAATCAATTTTATTCTCCTTCTAATTTCATTTTTCTTAACTTATTTAAATTATTCCATAATAAAATAACTTCTTAAAAACCAGAATTAAGATTTTGCATACCGTGCAAACTGCTACAAAATCCTAATTCTGCCATATTTACACATTTCTCTCATAAATTATAAAATAATCATCTTGATATAACTCTTTATATTCAGCATTTCTAGATAAAAACATATTTAGCTTTGCATTTTTTACTACTATTACATGTGTTATATCATATTCCTCAAATTTATTTTCATAATAATTATTTATTGCTGAAGTATTTATATAATCAGAAAAAATATCTCTACCTTTCTTTTCCTCTGTTTTATTAAACTCTGGTGCATATAAATCTGCCCTTGAATCTATAAATACTGGTATACCTTTAAATAGCAAATAGCTTCCATAATTGTACTCATTATATAATCTTATATCTTCTAAATTTAAATTCTCTAAAATCCAATTAGATGCATCTACTGGATATTTAGTATTATCTATAAATTTATTATCTTTTTTTGGAATCCAAATTGCAAGACAGCAAACAATAACTATAAGTAATGTAATTATTTTTCCAATCCATGTCTGCACTAATTTTACAAATTCTTTTGTTCCATCTTTATCATATTTATCAAATATATTTGCTATCCATTTTGCAAATATAGGAGCTACTATTAGTATAAATAGTGAAGTTTGTCTTCTTGCCATAAATGATAAATACATTAAACCTACTACCATAAATAAATCTTTTAATGTTACTTTCGTCTTTGTAAATGTTAAAATTCCTATTACAAGTGTAAAAAATATCATCATATATTTATTATTATATAAAGTTAGTGGCTGATGCTCACTTATACTATTTGTAGTATTTCCTTGCATTGTTTTTATCAAATATGTGTATGGAGTATCCCCAAGTGGAGTAAGCAATCCCGTAATTGCACATATTAGCATAACAAGTATAAGCCATTTTACAGCACTGTTTTTCTTTATTTCTATTTTGTAAGGTTTTTCTCTTTTTTCTTTTGAAGCTTTTATAATCTTTTCTTCTTTTTCTTGTTGTAGTTTTAAGTCTTTTTGCGCATTTAATATTTTTTCTTCTATTAATTTCTTTTTATTTTCATTTTTTACTTTTACTAATTCTTTTTCTAATTTTTTTACTTTAACATCTTTTAAACCTAGTATTACTCTAGATACAATATTAAGTTCTAATATACTTGCAATTAAATACTCTGCAACATATGGCATAAATAGTACAAAGAAAAATGGCCATACTGCAGAATGCACATTAGCAATGATAATTGATATAATAATTAAAAATAATAAATATCTTTTTTTATTATTTTTTAAAAATATCTCAATAAATAAAATGGTAAGCATAAATAAAATAAATGTCAAAAGTTGCGCACGTGCTGCAATAAAATCCTTTAATAAATACATTGCTACCATTGTAAATATAAAAGAAATTAGATTGTTTTTTGAAATTTTAAGATTTGTAATATAAATAACTATTCCTAAAATACAAGCTAATACAACTGTAGATATATAAATAAATAACATTCCTCCATTTGCAATGCCAGTTATTTCTCCTAAATGATAAATAAGATATATTCCTGTATCATAGGCCCAATGTGGATACGTATATGGTAAATCTTCGTGCCAAGAAAAATGATCTTGCATATCTATACCATTTTGTGTGATTAACTCTCCAATTTTTATAGTATAATATGTATCATTTTGTAATGTTATTGGTGCAATAGCAAAACAAAATAATATGATACAAATAATTGCTAAAATATTAAATTTTATATTTATTTTTTTTTCTTCTGAAATCATTTTTATTTGTTCCTTTCTGTTCTTTTAATTTCTTTTATATTATATACTAAAGACCTTGCTTTAAGCAAGGTCTTTAGTATAATTTACATAGGCAATTTATTCGAATTTTCCTTTATTTGTTATTTTCAAATTTAAAAAAGTCTCATCTTTTTATTTTAAATATTCTTACACTATTTAGAATAGTAAGTAAACTTACTCCTGTATCTGCTATAATTGCAAGCCATATTGGAGCTATTCCTAAAATTCCTAAAGCTAGCACTATTAATTTTACAAATATTGAAAATACTATGTTGAATTTTACAATATTCATTGTTTTTCTTGCTATTTTAATGGCTTTCGGAATAATTGATATTTGGTTTGAAATTAATATTCCATCTGATATACTGCTTGCAATTTCTGCTCCTTCTCCCATAGATATTCCAAAACTTGATTCTGCAAGTACTGGTCCATCATTAATTCCATCTCCAACAAATATAATACTTCCTTTTTCCTTATATTCTTTAATTTTTTCTAATTTATTTTGTGGTAATAAACTACCATAAACTTTTTCTATTCCTATTTCTTTTGCTATTTTTTCTGCATTTTTCTCATTATCTCCTGTTAGCATAATAATATCATTAATTTGAACTTTCTCAAATTCTTTTACTATTTTATTACAATCTTTCCTAATTTCTTCTTTTAAGGTAATATATCCCTCTACTTTTCCATCAATAACTAAATAGTTTGCTATTTCCAAATCTTCTTTTATATCGATGTTTTCTTTTTCTAATAATTTTTTATTTCCGAATAGAGTTATTTTTTTATCTATTATTCCTTTTATTCCATAACCTGCAATTTCTTCATAATTTTCTACTTCTTTTTCATCTTTTATATTTCGGTTTTCCACTTCTTTTGCAATCGCTGTGGATATTGGATGGTTAGAATTTTTCTCTAATGCATTTGCATAAATTAATAGCTCATTTTCCTTTATATTTCCTAAAGATATTATTTTTTCTATCTGCATTTTCCCTGTTGTAATTGTTCCTGTTTTATCAAATGCTATTTGCTTTGCTTTTGCTAAATCCTCAATATGTTTTGTTCCCTTTACTAACATTCCTTTTTTAGAAATTGCACCTACTGAAGAAAAGAATGCAAGTGGTAGTGATATAACTATACTACAAGGACATGAAGCAACTAAAAATACTAGTGCTCTTAAAATCCAATCTTTCCATTGTTGTGCTAAAAATAATGGTGGAAATATAGCAATTAAAATAGCTGCTATTATAACGATTGGTGTATATATTTTTGAAAATCTTGTGATAAATTTTTCTGTTTTTCCTTTATTGTTTGTTGCCTCATATACTAAATCTACAATTTGTGAAGCAATTGAATTCTTTGCATCTTTTTCTACGTTGCAAGTTAAACTTCCATTTATATTAATGCTTCCTGATAAAATTATTTCATCTTCTTTTACAAATACCTCTGCACTTTCACCTGTTATATTCGCGCTGTTAAGGCTAGATGTTCCTTTTATTATTTTACAATCTACAGGAACCATTTCTCCAGGCTTAATTAAAATTTTATCTCCTACCTTTAAAGAATTAACATCTACTACTTCTATTTTTTCTCCTTTTAATAGGTTTGCTGTTTTTGCTTTAACTTCTACTATATCTTTAATATTTTTATTTGAATTTTCTACTGCTTTTTCTTCTAAAAATTCTCCCAGTCTAAATAATAGTACTACCATACAACTTTCTGGAAATTCTCCTAATACAAATGCTGCTATAACTGCAATTGTCATAAGTGTATCTTCTTCTAATCTTAAATGAAAAATATTTTTAATTCCTTTCAAAAATAGCTCATAACCTGCAAGCAGAATTGTTATAATACACATTGCTATGTCTACTATTTCTGGAATA
>X128_Alpine_Marmot__coassemble_0_pt1 | contig 18536 bp, 19 predicted proteins | sample X128_Alpine_Marmot__metabat2_high_PE_001 | metagenome-assembled genome bin X128_Alpine_Marmot | reverse complement strand
ATCTTTTTCTAGTAACATTTCTTTTGATGTACTATCAACATATTTTTTGCATATACTATTATAATCATTTTCGGTTAATTTGCTTTTATCTACCATAAAATCCTCCCTTTTTGAACAAAAAAAGATATTGCTTAACCATACATTTCATCAGCAATATCTTTCTTATCATTTTCATTTTCAATTTCTTCATCCCATACTTCTGCTGCAAAATCTTCATCAAGTTCTGTTTCAAATTGTTCTAATCCATTTTCATAGGTTATCATTCCATTGTTATAATTAGAATAACATTCATCTGCATATTTTATTTCAATAAATCTATTAGGAAACATCTCTGAAAGTTTTTCAAATATTTCTTCTGGAGTAGCCCAAGCAGTATAGAAAATCATTGTTGTTTTATTGCAGGAAAAATCTGATGCGTTCCATTTTGTACCCCAATTATCTATTCTCCAATTATACCAAGATGTATAACCATATTCTTTAATATTATGAATATACATATCTCCTAATTCTTCTAAATTAGTAATATTCAAATCTATTTCATATTCTGTCGGTTTAAAATCTTTTGCAGAATCTTGTATGTTATCAAAATGACCTAACTTCTTGAAATTCTCTAGTTCATTCCAATAATTTTTATAAATAAAATTAGATGCACCTTGTAAGATTTCTTTAATTTCTTTTTTTGTTTTTGCATCTTTATTTATATAAGCATAATAAATTGCTCTATCTGTAATACTTCCATCTGGCAAATCCAATGTTTTTGGCATAGGAATTATTTTATTAAAGTCTAAAACTCCATCTGTGAAGCATTTTTCTTTTATTTTATTCATTGTATCTTCTGATACATTTACAATATTTTTTACCCAATTCGGCATAGCAAATCCTCCTAATAATCATAATTTACATCATCATTACTTTCTTCTTTTTCAAGTAAGAATGATGGTGGTTCAAATCCATTTTGTTTCATAGCATCTACAATATTTATATCTTTTGACATATATAAATCTCTTTCTATAGTCATCCCAAATGGTAATTTAATGTCTTGTAATTCTGATAAAGAAACATAACCAAATTCAGCCATTTCATCATCTCCAAGATTACAATATCCATACATTTCATAATCACCATTTTCTAATTTATCTGCTTCTGTAATAAGCCAAGTACCTGCTCCAACAGGATTAAAGAATTTTGCTATTACTTTTGCATTTCCTCCTAAATTTTCTTGACTTCCAATAGGATTTTTTTTAAAAATTTCTTCTAATTCTTTTGTCAACAATTTCATTGTTTTACACCTCATTTCTTTTTTATAATTCGTAATCCATATCATTTTTTTCTGGTATAGTCTTATCTATTCCTGTCGCTAAATTCAATCTGTCAATATGTATTTCTTTATCAATTTCTTTATCAAAACTCTTTCCAGTATTATTTATACACTCATCATAATCTGTAACCATTATTTGATTAGGCTTTAAAATGTAAGTTCCATTTTCACAAATAATTTCTAAATTTTTACCTGACAAGTTTTTAATATAATTACTATCACTTGTATATATGTATTGTTTTCTTGAATCTCTAAAAAAATTATATTGATTTTTCTTCTTGTAATAATGAAAATATTTAATACCTTTGTCATCAATATAAGGTTGTTTTTGTTCAATAGCTTTATAAAACATTACTTCATCATTGTAATTGTGATGTGTTTTATCAAATGCCAAAACAAAATTTTTAAAATCCTGTAATGTTTCAACTTTTTCAAAAACTTTCATTATATCTTTACCGTAACAATCAAGTCCCATTCCACCATTAAATTCTGTAGATTTCCAAACCTCATTATCTTTTGTAATCACAAACATTGTTCCTCTATGCAATTTCTCCACCTCCTAAATATCAATATCTTCTATGCCAGTTTCTTTGTCATATTCATTCATCAATTTATCAAATTGTGCTTTTAATTCTGTATGTTCTTCAATTAATTTTTTTTGTAATTCTGAATATGGAGAATGTTCCATTTCTCCTTCTAAATTGCCAGCTTTTCGTTGTTCATTTCTAACTGCTATTCCAGCTAAGTATGCACCTGCATAACCAATATTTGAGAATCTAGGTTCATTCTTAAAATGGTTTAAAAGTTTGTCATCTTCCTTTGTTAATTCCTTAAAATCAATAGTTAGTTTATGGATTCTTTCTAATATTTTTTCAGCTTGCATATTATATGAATTTTCTAAATTCTTTTTTAAGTCTGTAATATTAAGTTGGTATTCTAAATAGTCAATTACTTCATCTATTGACTGTGCATCTTCATCAAAATAACCTGAAAGCCATATAAAAGCTAAATTATTACCTAAAGAACCTTCTTTAACTGTTCCAAATATTCCATCTGTAAGTGTATTTAAAGCACATTCTGGTTGCCAACTTTCTCTTTCTTCAATTATTTCATCTGCTTTTTCATTTATTCCTAAAGCAATGCAAGCCGTATCCATTCCAATATCTGTTTCTTTTAATTTAATACCTTTTAGATAACTAATTGTACCATTTTCTTTTAATTGACTTAATCGTTTATCTTTATATAAAAATAAAAAGAACTCAGTTCCTTTTGCATCATATTTATCAGTTATTGGTGTACTAACTGGATAGATGTCTATATCAACGAACCAATCCTTTTCTTTAATATTGCTTCTTTCATATCTACAAGTTACATCATTATCATAAGTCGGATCTGAAATAACAATATGGTTTAAATCTTTAATTTTTCCATTATATCTCAAATTATAATCCCTCTCTTTCTTGTTATTACATTTCTACTTCACAATTTTCAAGTTCATTGTTGTTTATTGATTTTGCCTCTATTACTTTTGATGTTGATTCTATTTCTATATTTAATTTTTTTGCTAATTCTTTTATTTGTTCTGAATAATCAAAACTAATAAATTCTTCTAATTCAGACCCTGTCATTTGTTTTGCATTTTCTAGGATATAATTTATATTGCTTATACATATTTCAACATCTTCTTTATCTAAATATTCAGAATTTTGCCAATCTTCAAAATCCCAATCCATATATTTTTCTGGAGATAAAATTTGCATATCATAATCTGTAAAACAATATTTTACATTTCCTTTTTCATCAACATCTATAAATAATTTTCCATCATTATTGTCTTGTGCATGAAATATATAATCATTTATTTCATCTAATCCATAATACTTTGATGTGTATTCAACCCATTCTTTTAATATATCTGTGCTAAGAGCAACATCTTTCATATCAAAGTTTACATCAAAGATTTTATTAATTCTTTCTTTGACTGTATCACTTGAAAGGTATTTAGCAGAATCTTTAATATATTCAATTCCATACCTTGCACGAGAGATCATTCTTTCTGCAAAATTCCATTGAAAATATTTTGCAATTAATGTAGGTTTTTCATTATAGTCATCTTTTATTCTTATATATATTTGACTTCTTTGACCCATTTTTCTTCTCCTTTCACTTAATATTCATAATCTAATTCATCAAATTTGACATCTAGGTTATGTTCAATGTTATCTTTCATTTTTTCAAACATTTCTGTATTTTTTTCAATAGCAACTGCATTTCTACTCTTGTTATAACAAGCAATTACAAAGTTTCCACTACCAGCATATTGGTCCAATAATGTTTCATACGGTTTTGATATATAATCAATTATTTCTTCTATTAATTCTACAGGCTTTTCAGCCTCCATTACTTTATCTTTTATATTTTTAGGTTGGTAATCAAATGCTACAGGAAGCATTCCATTTGTACCTTTCATATAACATACATCAAGGTTGTTTTCTTGTAACATATCTCGAATTTCATAAGAAGATTTACCTTTTACATCTAAATTATTTTCATTTGCTATTGCTAAATTTTTTTTCGCATCTAATTTAAGATTTCTAGGTTCTCCATTTGAGAAAATCATTACATCTTCAACATTTTTACTTTTTCTTCCTGTGTTAGCAATGAAATTGCCTTTCTTCCAGGGGACTTTTGCAAAATATTTGAATCCATTTTCTTGTGCAAGTTTCTTTATTTCATATAGATAATCAAAGTTTACTTCGGATTCTTCTGGTAAAAATTCGACAAGGAATGCACCATCTTTTAGGACTCTTTGCTTTTCTTTAAAGTCTTTACTTTCATATCTAAAAAGTTCAAATGTAGCAAATTTTCTATTTCCTCCAGTTAGAGCCTTTTGTAAATTATAGGGATGATCGGTTATAATTCCATCTATGGACTTATCTTTAATCATAGACAAATCTCTACCATCACCATTTATAAGAAGGCAAGTATTATCCTTCCCCTCTATTTGCCTTGTAACTTTATAAACTCCACGAGATATTTTAGTAAATATACCTTTTTCAACGCCCTCGTAAATTCTTGCTCTAATAGATTCATTATTTACTTGCATATTTTTAACATTTTTCACAAGATTAGTAGCATCTTGTATTGAGAATTTTTCCTCATCTAAAAAATACTCAAATAAATTCATTTGAATTGTGTTATCCATAAGAATCCCCCTTTACATAGCAATATCTAAATCAAAATCATTTGACTTTTGTTGTTCCTTTAATTGACTAATTTCTTGTTTAAGTCTTTCATTTTCTTCAATTAAAAAGCCTTTTGTCATTGTTTGTATAGGTTCAGAATTATATTCTTTAGCAATTTTATTTATTTTTTGCATACAAATATAATCTTTTTCTGTAACAATGATATGATCGATTAATTCAATATTAAATACATCTAATATTTGTTTAGTAACATTAGTTAAATGTAAATCTGATGCACTTGGTTGTATGCTATTTGAAGGATGATTATGTACTAATATAACTTTATCACTAGCAGAAAATAAGGCAGTCCTAATAATTTCTTTTGTGTCTATTACAACATTACAAGTAGAACCAATACCTAATAGACTAATATTTCTTATATGATTTGCCCTATCTAATCCAATAAATAAAAGATGTTCCCTCATTGCATTTCTAATTGCTTGAACATCTTTTAATTCAACAACATCACTCGAACTTTTTAATTGTATTTCTTCTTCAATGTTTTTTTCTGGTTTATCAATTATATTTATTTCAAGATTCATATTCATTTCTCCAGTCTATGTCATTTCTATAGTATCTTCATCTAATGATATATTTGAATTTTTATCTTCAAATAATTCCATTTTTATATTTTGTAAATGTTCGTATGTTTTTGGATTATCAAATCTTTTAGAGAGTTTATCAATATACTCATATATAAGAGTTTTTGTCATGTCATATCCATATTCTTGTATCATTTCGTGTATTGATATATCCCTTCTTTGTTCTTCGTTATATTCAACACTACCATCTGCAGAATAACAAGTATATACACAATTTAGTTGTGTTTTACCATCTTTCTCTAAATCAGACCAAAAAACTTCTTTAGGACTATATTTATGTTTTAGCCTATTGTCATATAGTTTGAAAAAGCCATTTTTTTCACATAATTCATCTATATAGTCATCCCTAACAAGTTCAATGTCCTCAATGTTTTTATTAAATCTTTGTAGAAATTTAACTATATTTTCTCTAGTATATTCAACATCTCTAAAACTCTTTCTGTCATATTCATTAAATTCTGCAGTATAATTTTTATAATAATCTTCTGGTATATCAACTCTAAAACATGCTCCTACCCAAATGTAATTTTCATAAGGATATTTATAAGCATACTCAGATTTAGATAAATTTGTATGTTGTATATTAGGGCTGTGTCCTTCTGATATTTCAATAAATAAAAATTTACCATCTTCTGTAGGTATAATTGCATTAATTCTATGATTTAAAGTTTCATCAATATCCATTCCCATTTTTACCATCTTTATTTTCACTTTGCATCCCTCCTCTAAAAATAATTACAATTAAAAAAGAGAGTAGGTATGCCAGAACAACAATACCTACTCTTAAAATCATATTCTCAAAACATATTGCAAACATAAGTAATTGAGAGAATATTATAATACTTAATATAATTTTTAATATATGCTTTATCATATAACTCCTTATTTTAATCTACCAAATCCATAGAAATGACTTCCATTCCACCATCCATTTTGATATTTTCTAATTCTAACACCACTTGGATTGCTACCTGTATCAATAACCCATTCTGCAGTTTCTCCATTTATAGTTAATTCACCCATGTAAATTCCAATGTGTGATATGCTTCCAGGTTCTCCAGTATCGTATGTATCTTTTAGGAATATTAAATCACCTGCTTGTCTATCATTTACATTTACAGGATTGCAATGATATTTATAAATTCCTTGTGCTCCAGTATTTGGAATAGTTTTTATTCCAGTATGAGCAAGACAATGAATTACCCATGAAGAACAATCATAATAATCCATACATTCATCATACTTCAAGTTGCTATGGTCCATTAAATACCTTTTACCAGCATTCTTTAAGAATTCATCATAAATTGCTTGTAAATGTTCATCATCAATGGTTACATACGAATAAGCATAAGTATCTTTAAACCTTGAACTAAATAGATCAAAAAAATAATTTGATTTATATAACAAACGAATTTGCTCTATTTCATCATCTGTAAATGCCTTTTGATTGGAATCATAGGACAATTTCTTTTTCTTTTTATATCTATTTATTTTATCAAAATGGCTATTACACCATGATAAATAATCATCTAAAGATGGATTTGTTACTACTTTTTTAGTTTCTGTTACAGTTTCCTTTTTTGTTGTTTTGTTGCCATTTTCATCTGTTTCTTCTGTTTCCTTTTCATAGGTATAAGTTTCTTCTGAGATTTTTTCAAATAAATCTGCTTTTTTAAATTCTTCTAATAATTCCTTTTCTGCAGAATCATAAGTTAAATCTCCATTTAACATTTGTAAAATAGATAATGGAGCTCTCCAGTTAATCATTCCTTTACCATCTATTGCACCATCAACTATTTTACCCTGATTATAGAATTCAACAGTAGATTTGTTATATTCCTCTTGTGTTGTTATCATATAATCCTCATAATCATTTTTAGTATCATCAGACATACCTAATCCAAAGAAGCTACAAAAAGCAGCAATAACCACGATTATAATTATTACTGGAGCAATTTCTGGTAGCATAGCAATAATCATTTTTACTACACTCATTACTAATTTTGCAAGTAATTGTACTATTTTTAATAATAATTTTGTTGCACCTTTTACTGCTTGTTTTCCAGTTGTTTTAGCAATTTTTGTTCCAGTTTTAACAAGGATATTGGTAGCCTTTTTTGTTGCTTTATTAGTAATTTTATTAGCAACTTTCTTAACAGGCTTAGTCATTATTCTACTAGAAGATTTTTCAAAAGTTTTGATTCCACCCTCATTCATTCCTGTAGAAATTGTTTTTCCAGTTTTAATCATTCTATTTGCAGAATTATTGACAAATTTTGCACCTTTAATAACAGTTGCAATCCTTTTAGGAACTTTAGAAACATTTTTAGTAGAACCATCTGTAACTTCTGCATTTTCTGTTATTTCTTCTTGGTCCTCATCATTTCCTAATACATTGGTATCTAATTGTGTTTTTATCCTACTTGTTTTGTTTATAGTAGTCTTTTTATTTGTTACTGTTTGAAGTTCATCATATTCATCAACTTTTGTTTCTAATTTGGTATATTTTTGTTGCTCTACACTTGTTTCTTCCATAGAATTATCCACATTTGTTTCTAATCTTGTGGAAGGTGCATCAGCATTTGCAATTTTATTTAATTCATTTGCATACCACTTGTTTATTTGATTTGCAGCATCTAAAGCTGCATTTGTTCCTTTATGTGCATAATCAGTATAATTATTTAAAGAAGATGAAACATCTTTATTTACACCATTATTTTCATTTGCCATAAACAAAACCTCCTATGCAGCATTTAGTTGAATATTAGAAGTTTGATTTAATTCATAAATATATGAATCTTTTGAAACCTGATTTCTAAATGCAACTATATCTTCGCCATAAACAATTAAGCCTTGACCTGCTGGAGAATCGATAACATATTTTGATTCTTCTTCGCTAATATTAAATATTTTACAGATAACTGGCAAATCAAGAGGCTTTTGTTTTAATAACATAGCAAATTCTGAATTAGATAAAATCTTGCATCCTTGCTCACTTTTAATTACATCTGCAATGTTCTGTGTAATAATAGTTGGAATCGCATTTTCCTTTCTACCTGTCTTATAAATTCTAGCAATATAATCAGCAGAATATTGATTTGCAAGTAAAATATGGAACTCATCAATGAATATCCATGTATGCTTTCCTAATGTTTTATTTCTTTTCAGCCTATTCATAATGTGTTCAAGGATTACCAAATATCCAGTTGTTTGAATACTACGAGGAAGTTCTGAAATATCAAAAGAAATGAATCTGTTTTTTATTTCAACATTCGTTTTCTTTGAGAATATATCCATACCACCTAATACATATCTTTCAATAACTAAGGCAAGATTTTTTGCTTCTAATTCTGGTTGCTTTAATAATTCTTCATAAAATTTTATAAAGTCAGGTTCATACCTTTTATCAAAATTATGTATTTGATATTCTTCATAGATATTTTTGGTACATCTATCTACTAAAGTTTTTTGTTCTCCAGTTAGTCCATTACTTGAAACAATGGATTCTATAAAAGCAAGTGAAAACTCTATTTTACTATTAAGAGCATCCTCTCCTTTCTCATATTGCAGAGAACTATCAAATGGATTAATAAATGTATTTGATGATGTGCTAATATTTAAAGTTTGTCCGTTAAATGCTTTTATTAATGGAATATACTCTCCTTGTGCATCTATTACAATTACTTCATCTTGTGGGTATCTAAGTAAAACCTGTTCTATCATAAGTTTTACCGAAAACGATTTTCCAGCTCCAGATGTTGCAAGAACACAACCATTTCCATTTAAAAGTTTCTTTCTATCACAAAATACTGGATTTTTAGAGACAAGATTTACCCCATAATATAATGAATCAGAGTGCATTAAATCTTTTGTGTTAAATGGAACATTGGTTGCAGTAGATTCTGATGTTAACGATCTTTGAATTTGTAATTTGTTCCATCCAAAAGATAAACAATTTTGAACACCCTCTAACTGTTGCCAATCTAAATTGTATAATCCAATAACACATTCATCAGCAATACCTTTTACAGCTTTTGTAGCTTTATTTAATTCCTCTAAAGAATTAGCTTGAATACAAATAAGCATATTATTTGTAAATAATTTTTGCTTTTTCTTTTGTAAGGCATCTCTAAGTCCTTGTGCATCTCTAATTGAATCTTCCAACTTTTCATCTTTTACAGCTTCATAAGTGTAATTATTTTTATTGGCTTTCTTGATTTTTTCAAGTCTTTCCGTTTTCATTCCACTTATTTTTTTATTTACCATTTTAATTACTTTAGCTGGATTGGTTGGAGTTATATTTAAGGTGGTTATAATATTAAAATTTTCTAGTGTTGTTATTCTGTTATAAAATCTAGGAGTTACTGAACGAGGCAATTTACTTACATATAAAACTCTAATATATTTTTGATTTCCTATATTGATATAATTTTTTTCTCTAAAAGATACATCTTCTTTTGGAGCAAGTACATCATAAATCGTAAGATTATTCTCTTTAGAGTAATTTATAATGTTATTTATGCCATTATCTTCTTTTAAATTGATATTAAAAGTATTGTAAAGACTTGTTAATCGTTCCTCAACACTAACTTTTCTTATTTTAGATTTTAGCTCTTTGAATTTTTCTTCTGTTCGTAATTGATATTGTAAAAAAATATCCTGTGCTTCTTTATAACTTTCAGCAGTTGTTGTTATTACAACTTGCCTTGTTTCGCACAAGATTTCTTCTTTATCTCCCAAACAGTTTTCAATTAATTCATTTAATTCTTTAGCAATCTTATTTTCATTTTCAGTTAATGAATCCTCATTATATACATATTGTTTTTTATAATTCTGTGTTTTTACTGGATTACCAAAGCAGATTACTTGGATATGATCGCTATAATTAAAAGAATGTAAGTATTCAACCCATTTTAAAAAGATGCTTTCCTGTTCTTCGTAATTTGCCTTTGAAAATGATATATCTTGATATTCAAAGCAAACAGAAAAATGGTTTTCATCTAATTGAAATATTGAATTATTTTCATTGAAGCCTTTAAAAAATACTCTCATTATTTGTGGAGTAGTTTTAGGCTTAGCAATTTTATTTGATTTATATTTTTTTAGTAATTTACTAAAAAAGCCTTCTTTTTTTGCTTTTGTTTTACTTTTTTTATCTTTTTTTACCTTAGGCAAAATCATTCCTCCTTTTCATCATTTAGAAGGTCAGGAACATAGTACCATTTACCTTCTGTTAAATTTTTAAACATTCCTGTAAAAGTTTCTTGACCTACTGAAGGTTGAACTTTTAATCTTCGCTTATAGATTGTATATAAATCAACTCTTGTATCTAAAAGAGGATGCTTGTTATTAAAAACTCGCATCCACTTTGCATTAAAACAATCTAAATAATACTTTAAGAATGTTCTTTCCCATTCTGTTAAATCCATATATTTTTACCTTTCTAGCAACTTCAATAATAATTCTTGTTGCTCTTTAGATAATGATGATAATTTTTTAGTTAATTCATCATTAGTATTATTTTTAATTTCAGTTACTTCTTTATTTTCTACTTTTGGCTCATTTACTTTATATTTTTTTCTAGCCTTTTCAAGTATTTTTTCCTGTTTTTGTTTTTTCTTCATTTCTTTAATTTCTAATTTATTTTTTTTGATTTCTTCCTTACTTAGTCCAGCATTCTTTTTGCCTTTCTTTTGATGTAATTTTTCAAATTCACTATCAGTCATATAGTGAATAGGTTTAGCAAAAATAAAATAATGTCTAAACCAATATGGAAGAATTTTTTCTGCTGGTAGTTCGTGAATTTTTACAAATCCTATAAAGCCTAAAACACCAGCAATAGCAATAATGATATAGCTTGTAGGTTCTTCACCTATTTTATCCTTTAATATCAAATAAGTTGGAATAACTATACCTGCAATTAGAATAGCAAAAACCCATTGCCTGAAATTGAAGAAATATATTTTTTCTTTGTAGTCTTTAATTTCATCAAAGACTGTTATTTCTAATTCATCCATCTTCTAATGACCTCCTGTTAACTTTTCTGCAAATTGGCTTCCATACTGAATTACAGCCAAATACATACCATTTAAGAAAAGCATTGCAACTATTGTTGAAATTGCATTTGTTGAACCTACTGTACTACTTAAACCAGATAATCCTATTGCATAAATATTAGTTGCAAGATAAATAATAACTGCCTCTAAACCTACACTTGCTGCAAATAAAAAGTATTGAACTGCTTTGCCTCTACCTTCATCATCAGCAGCTAAGGCGATAGGAATAGGGGCAAATGCAAAGCACAATATTAGCTTTACAACTCTTAAAAAGATTTGTGTTAATATTTGCACTATTGTAGTCATAAATGGAATAAATAAAATCAAATATAGACCATAAGTCATGATTTTATCAACGAATCCATCTGGAACTGCATTTATTAAAGTGTCTGCAATATTTATACTTGAACCACTATTTGAAAGTACATTTGTAACACTAACGAATATATCATTGACTATATTCATTATTGTAGATAGAAAAGAATATCCATTTTGTATAAAATATTTTAACAAAAAGAATGATACAACAGCCATTACGATTCTTTCCCATGAAATACGTTCAACTTCCATTGCTTTTTTTATTAGATTTATCATAAAGAAAAGTATTAGCAAGCTCAATGCAACTGGTATAATACAGTCATTTACAGTCTTGCCAATACTCCAAATATTAATATTTTGAACTCTTGAAAAGTTAGTTAATTGTTGAACAGAGCCTATTAAATTACTACTATCTAGCTCAACACCAAATACAGTAAATTTGAAATTATAAAGAAGTCTAATAAGTCCATCCAATTATAAATCCCTCCTCTTATAGTCCAAATAAGTTTTTAGATTGTGCAATAGCAACAAGCATAAAACCAGCCATTAAAGTCATAAGACCTCTTGACTTTCCTTCGGCATCTTCTCTTTGCCACCCTAGAGCAAACATTACACCACCAACTAAGGCTATAACTCCACCGATTTTTGTTAGCCAATCACAAGCAAAATTGATAAAAGAATCAATAGAACTTGTATTTGATGCAGCTAGAACTCTGCTGTGTGCTAAAACCATTGTAGATGCAAAAGTACCAGTTAAAATTGTTAACTTTTCAGTAATTTTATTATTTTTTAATTTTTTTAATAATTTTTTCATAAATTTTAAATTCCTCCCAACTAAAAAGGAGATAAAATCCCCTTTAGGTTAGTAAAGAATTCTCTAATAACACAATTTCAGGATTTATCTCCCTTAAAAATATTCAATTAATCATGCTGCCAATAAATCCTCAAATTGCATTACTCCGTTTCTTGAAATTTCTTTCAAGTCCTCTTTATCCACTCTTTCTATTTGTGGATTTTTAAGAGGTTTTGCAAAAGATAAACCTGAATCACATAGCAATTTATAACTAGAATTTTCTTGATATTCTAGTTCTTTCTTGTGATTATAATATTTATCTTTATTGCCAGACCAAGGCTCATATAGATCATCATAATTAGGATGTTCTTTTAAGTTATATAATTTTGAATAAAATGCTCCAACTGTAGAAATGAATAATACACAATTTCCTTTCGGCATTTTTGATAATTCATCTAATGTTGCAAGCTCTCTACCAACGACATCCCAATTAGTAGAAGAAGAACCTTGCCTTGAAAAAGTCCTTCCTGTAGATTTCTTATACCAAGTTTTCTTTCCTAGTAAAGCCACCATATATTCCAATGTTTCTTTGGAATTGCTACCTAAAAATAAAGTAGAATCACAGCAGTCTAATGCAGATTCCCAATTATCTTTATATCTATTTTTTAATTGTGATAGCGATTGTAGTCCTATGGTTATACCAACATTTAACCCTCTCAAATAAGCCAATTCTTCAATAAATCGTGGAATTTCGCCTAGCTGAGCCCATTCATCCATATATATTTCGAGTGGAGTTGCTAAACTTCCACCACATCTTTTTGCATTTTCATCAATCATTGCAAATACTTGTGTATAGAAAATACTTGCAAGGAAGTTAAATGTTGAATCACTTGGTTTAGTTATAATAAAATAAGCTATTTTGCCATTTCCTATATTTTTACCAGTAGTTTCATTAATTTGCCTTAATAAAGGCGAATTATCATCAATAGGCATTCCAATTCTTTCTAGTTCCATATCATCAGTATCAGTTAAGTCTGCAACTTCTTTAATATTAAATGCTGCAAGTCTTGCAGTTGCAACCATAATAATTGTTGACATCATCTTTGGAGCAGATGCAGCAACTTTAAAGTGTTTATATTGCTTAACACCAATGGCATCTGGTTCAGTTTTGGCCCAATTTTCAAATAATTTATCTAATGCCGAAACACCTGTGCTATCTGGATTACTTAACCTTATAAGGTTTAATGTAGTTGTGAAATTTTGATGCCTTTTCTCATAATGTCTAATTACATAGTAAAATAAAGATTGGAGATAAATCATTTCAGCTTTTTCCCAAAATGGATCTCCTGATGTATTTTGTATATTTTCGCTTTTAGTATTTACAATAAGAGTGTTAATTAAAGTCATAACATCATCTTCTTGTATTTGATGATTTGGATTTGAAATACCCAATACTTCATCAAAAGTAGGTGCTTCTTTTATATAAACATAAGGATTATAATGATTAGATTGTGATTTATCATCTAAATTTAAAACCTTTATTGTATATCCTTTTTTCTTTAGGGAATAGCCACAATCTCTCAATAGTTCGCCCTTCGGATCTGTTACAATAATGCTACCAGTTGCATTTAAAATATTAGGTTTGAAATAATATCTTGATTTTCCAGTTCCAGGACGACCTAGTAAAATGACATGTCTATTCATCCCACTAATTTTCATATTTTTGCTTATTAGTTCGGATTGTGTCAAAATCATATTATTTTCAAAATTCTTATCTCTTTTTTTGATAATATCTTTTGGATTTCTCCATTCTGCAGAACCATAAGTATTTTCCTGTAGGTTCTTTTTGTTCTGCATACGATATGTTTCATAAACCATAAGCATAAAAAAAGATACCCCAAGAGCAATTACAAGATTCTTACTTGTAAAAGCAATTGGAGTGTTAATTTTATAAATTTCATTTAAAGCTATTGAAAAATATTCAAATTGCCATACACCATTATTAGCATCTACTAGAGTTGTTACTCTAAGCATATAATAAAATACAACAAGAAATGACAAAAACAACCATATATATGATGTTTTTTTATTTCTTTTTACCAGCATATATTACACATCACCTGCCTCTTTTTCAGTATCAAAGTTAATTTCAATATTTTTATCTTCTGTAAGAGTAGGCGAATTTTCAACTTGCTTTTCTAATTCTTCAAATATGTGCAAGTTTTCTAATTCTTCATTAACTACATTCCTTTTTTTTTCCTTTTCTGCAAGCTCTTTTAAGTCAGATCTAAATACAGTCCATAAGCATTCATTTTCTTGCCTTTTCATAATATAATTTTTACCACTTAGACTAGAATATGTTTGTTTTTCTTCATCACCAGTTTTAGTAGTAAATGACACTAATTCATCTTGTGATTTTATATCCCATTGTAGATTCTTATTGTCATTTCCAAAAACTCTAATTTGACCTATATCATTAAATCCAAGTTCATTATATCTTTCTAAATTTTTATTTTGAAAATAAATATCTACAGTTTCTTCTTTATCTTCGTTTGAAATAACTTTAAGACCATAAGGAATATCGGAAATTTCCAAATCATCTTTTATATTCATAAAAGCAGAAAAAGACATTTCATGTATGCAATAATCCTTATTAAATTCCTCAATTTCAACATTTCCTAAATCGTGTAATTTGAATTTCTCATATAAATCTTTTAATTGAACTGTATTTAAAGTCATACCTTCCTTTTTTATTCTTTCTATTGCTACTTGTGTATCTTTGTCAAATAATTTTTGAGATACTCCTGTTCTATATTCAATTATATCTGCGATTCTATTAGCCATATATCCTTCTCTTGATTTATTGAAATATATATTATAATGTTTATTTTTATGACTTTCGACTTTTTCATTTTGTTTAGCTACATTTCTCTTAATAAAAGCATCTAAATGTAATAGTTTAGATACTTTAGGATAATTAGCTTTTATATTACTTAATGTTCTTATTCTTCGAGAATATTTTGTTATTCTCTTTTGCTGATACATAGATTTCTTTTTGCCGAATTCATTGTCATCTGCAGATAGTTTTCTTTCTGCTGCAACAACACGAACACCATCTTTTTGACATTTTTCCATTACTCTAATTGTTTCATCATAAGAAAGATTTGTTAATTTATCAAGCTCTTTGGTTGACCCATCTTTTTGAACAGCTTTTATTCCTTCAACAAAATAATGATAGCCAAAAATAGTAAGAGGTTTTAAAAGGTATTTAAAACTATCTTTTATTCCCACTCTTGTTGCTCTTTCAGCACCTTCATATACTTGTGTTGCATCACCTTTGTTATTAGCTTGCATTATGCCATCACCTCTTTCTCCATTTGAATTTCATATAGTTTAAAATATTTATGGTAAAAATCTTCTAAACTCAATCTTGAAAGCCATTTTTTAGTATTTTCATTAGTATTTATCTTATATTCACTCATATTTGCTTGATGTAAACTATTATTTAAAATTTCAAGTTTAGAATCATCCTTTCGGTATAATTCTTTTGGAATAAATACTTGTAATCCATTATCTACTGGAAGATATAAACCTTTATATGTTTCTTTTTCTTTTCCTGATAATTTAATAAAAATACTCATAGGCTTTGATTTAGACTTTTCTTTTTCCTTTTTAGGTTCTGAAACCTCCATTTCTTTTGTTTCTTCCTTTTGATGTTGTTTTATATTTTCTGATGATAATGATAAAATGTTTTTATTATTATTAAAAACTAATAAAGTTTTATATTTATCATTATTTACATATTTTCTACTCATAGAAGATTTTTGATTTTCTGTATAGGCTAAACCATAGCGAACAGCCTCCATAACATTATCATTCTTAAAACGATTAATAGCCTGATCTTTTAATGTATCAACATAAGTAGATGGAAATAGATTCTCAAATTGACTAAGATTATTTGCAATAAATAATTCTTCAAATTCATCTGGATTATTTTCTATATAATCTTTAATAGATGAATCGAAACTCTCATTATATTGTTTTATAACCATATCTTTTTGCTCTACAGTTAATTCAATATTTACTATATTTCCATTCTGATCAAATGCTTTTACATTATCTAATAACTTCTCTAAAATAAAAGATTTATCGTTTTTAAAATTTTTATAATCCTCTGATTCATAAATATAATCTCTAATATAAGAACCTATATTTATTGTTAATTCTCCATCTTTTAAAAAGTTCTCATTATCTAATGTTTCAAGCATTGTATCCATATCCAACTTACCAAGTTCGATATATTTTAATAAAATCAAATCTTGATTCTTATTAGCATAATTTTTAATTATATCTAATATGTAATGATAGAAAAAAATATTTTTATATCTATCAACTCTGTTATTTTGTATTTCTGTAGGATTAATTACATTTTCTATTTCATCCTTATTATAATTTGTTTTATTCATAATCACTTCCTTAAAATTCATAATATCTTTTGAAGTTTTTATTATCTTATCTTTACACATTTTTTTATAAATGCTGTAGATGTTTTCAACAGTTAATTCACTATTTTTTATATACTTTTCTTGCATTAAAAAAGTAAATGCTGATATTTTGGTTTGGTATATTTTTTCTCTTGAAATATTTGCTACTTGCAAATCTCCAAAATCTTTATAATTACCTAGTTCCCCAATATCTAAAACATTTACTGTCAGATTTTCATTTAATAATTCTGGTATAATCCTTATCATTGCATCCTTACCAGCACTATCATTATCAAGCGAAAGAGTTATATCACATTTTAATTTTTTTAATAATTCAATATGTTCTTTCGTTAATGCTGTTCCCATAGTTCCAATAACATTATCAAATCCCATTGCTTTGCTACTTATGACATCCATATAGCCTTCTAATATGATTATTTCATCATCTCTAGCATAATTCTTTGCTTTATGATAATTAAATAATAAATTACTCTTATTAAACAACGAGGTTGCCATTGTATTGATATATTTGGGTTTAGATGAATCATCTATTACTCTTGCACCAAAACCAACAGGATTTCCATTCTGGTCGAAAATAGGTATCATTATTCTATGACTAAATACATCAATATAATCATAGGCATTTTTACTTTCTTTTGTAATACCAACTTCAATTAAATCCTCAATATTATATTTTTTTAGCAATTCATTAGTTATATTGTCATAAGTAGGATTAAAACCTATATGGAATTCATTTAGTACATTTTTCGACAAATTTCTACTTTTAAAATAATCAAGTGTTAGTACACTATCAATACTATTAGTTTTTAAATTATTTTCGCAAAAAGTAATAGCATCTTTTAAGATAGCATTTAGTCTTTTTTGCTTTTGTTGTTCCTCTGTTAATGGTACATTATTGTTTTGAGGAATAACTATATTTAAACCTTGAATATCAATAGCTTTTTGCATTGCTTCTCTTGTATCAATAGGATTATGATTGATTTCATTTTCATATTTTTGTATAAATGAAATTGCATTTCCTCCAGCACCACAAGCAAAGCATTTGACAATTCCTTTATTAGGATGAATGCTCATTGAGGGATGGGTATCAGCATGAAAAGGACAAATACATTTATTTTTCACAACATTCAATCCATAATAATTCAAAACTGTTTGAATACTGGATTGATTAAGTATTTCATCATATACTTCACTCATTGAATTCTCCTTTTCCTTTTTTCATAAACTTCATTAATTTTTCATCTAATTTCTTTTCATCAAATCTGCATATAACAGGAATATTAGGAATATCTTTATGCCTATCTTCTGGCATGGTATTAAAACTCATTTGAAAACTATCATACGATTTATTTATAGCACACATTCTATAAGTTACATTATATGACATAAGGCATATAAGCATACTTTCAACACTTTTATACATTGGTGGGTTATCCCATCCTAAATATACAATATTACCATATACTTTAAATATGGTTGCATTAAATATTGTTTTTTGTATGTTTTCATCACTAATTAATTTTAAATAGTTTTGTATTTTTTTTAATCCCTTTTTGGTTGTAATTAGCCTTATTCTAACTTTATATTTCATTAATATTCCTCCAGTTCAATGAAATCATTTATTTTTTTTTTTTTTTTTTAATCCGATTTGTTACTTATAAATAGTACCTATATTTCTTTTATCTCTGGATTATAAATA